>Ga0222712_10000299_pt1 | contig 69365 bp, 63 predicted proteins | sample C33_657DmetaG_FD_165043 | JGI IMG/M metagenome (GOLD analysis project Ga0222712, IMG submission 165043) | Estuarine water microbial communities from San Francisco Bay, California, United States - C33_657D | ecosystem: Environmental > Aquatic > Marine > Unclassified | place: USA: California... | reverse complement strand
CTGCAGCGGATCGGCGCTCAGCGCGACCAGCGGCGGCTCCACATCGCCGACATCCGGCTGGCTGGGTTCGGGCAGGCGCGTCAGGCTGTCCAGCCGGGCGATGAGCAGACTGGCCGCACGGCGCATCTCCTCCACCTGAGAACTGGCGGTGAAGTCGACATAGGCCTGGGCGACGGCACTCGCGCCAGAGCGGGCTGTCTCGGCGTCCCCGGCACGGTAATGCAGGGCCAAAAGGAAAGTCTGGGGAACCACTTCCACCCGCAGGTCGGGCGCACGGTCACCGGCCACGGCGACGGATCCGACGATGGCCTTCTGGGTCTCCATCAGCATCGGCAGGCTGGCTGCCAGGCGTGCATCCTGCGAGGCGCCAGCGAACATCGGTGCCTGCACTTCCACGAGGGTCCTGGATTTGAACTGCGGTTCGCGCAGAAAGCCGATCAGGGCGATGATCAAGGCCACAGGCACGCCTGCCAGCAGCAGGTGGCGGGCGTGAATCAGCAGCGGCCACCACTACCGGGGGCTGTGTCCATCGAGGGGCTGGTGGGTAGTGCTTGGTCGTGCGGTCGCATTAGTCACAATCTATCCATGTCCGGCCTTTCGGGCTGCCGGGTCTATGAGCAACGGGACTGCGTCCTTGTTCCTGAGGTGCCATTCATGCAATATCGGCCGCTCTTTCAGGAGCTTGAACACGTTGACGGTTCGGGGAACGTAATTTTGCAAGAAGCAGACCAGAATTTGTTTCGCACGTTGCTGCTCAATAATACTCCATTAATGGACGTCAGAGCCCCCGTGGAATACGCACGCGGCGCGTTTCCCTGCGCCGAGAACCTCCCATTGCTCGAGGACATCGAGCGTCAAAGAATCGGCACCTGCTACAAGCAGGAAGGTCAGGATGCCGCCATCGCGCTCGGTCACCGGCTGGTGCAGGGCCAGATCAAGCAGGCGCGCATCGAACGCTGGCAGGCCTGGCTGCAGGCCCATCCCGGCGCCTGGCTGTACTGTTTTCGCGGCGGACTGCGCTCGGCCATCGTGCAGCAGTGGCTGGCCGAGGCCGGCACGCCCTGCCCGCGTGTGCCGGGCGGCTACAAGGCCATGCGTCAGTTCCTGGTGGAGACCATCGAGCAGGCCAGCCACGCACGCCCGCTGCTGGTGATCGCCGGCGCCACGGGCTGTGCCAAGACCCATCTGCTGCGTCGCCTGCCGGAGGGCGTCGATCTGGAAGGCCATGCGCGACACCGCGGCTCGGCCTTCGGCGCCCTGCTTGGCGGCCAACCCAGCCAGATCGACTTCGAGAATGCCCTGGCCATCGACCTGCTGCGCCTGGAGCAGCGCCAATGCAATGGCCGCCTGGTGCTGGAGGACGAAAGCCACGCCATAGGCTCGCTGTCGGTGCCCTTCGTGCTCTACAGCGCCATGAAGCAGGCGCCCATCGCCCTGATCGAAGAGCCCCTGGACGTGCGCGCCGACACCATCCTCAATGACTACATCCGCAGCAATCTGGCCGACTTCGAGCGTGCCGACCCGGAGCACGCCTTCTCCCGCTTCGCCCAGTACCTGCTGGGCAGCCTCGACCGCATCACCCGCCGTCTGGGCGGCGAGCAGCATGTCGAGCTGAGGCGCTTGATGGAGGATGCCCTTGCAGTGCAGGAGCGCACGGGGGCAACAGAGGAACATCGACGCTGGATCACGCGTCTGCTGCAGGATTACTACGATCCGATGTACCGCCACCAGCTGGCGAAACGCCTGGACCGTGTGGTCTTCCGGGGCAGCGGTTCAGAGCTCCTTGCCTGGGCGGCCTCGACTCAGGACTGAGCCACGGCGTAGATGCCGGGCGCATTGCGCAGCCAGCCCTTGTAATCCATGCCATAACCGAAGAGGTAGCGATCCGGGGCATCCATCCCCGTGACGTCGGCGCGCGGCAGGGCCGGGTGCCGGCGCTCGTGATTCTTGTCCACCAGCACCACGGTCAGCACCTGCGCTGCCCCTTGCGCCAGGCAATACTCGCGGATGCCCACCAGGGTGTCGCCTTCATCGAGGATGTCATCCAGCAGCACCACCACCCGCCCCTGCAGCGACAGCGTTGGCATGGCCTTCCACTGCAGGTCTGCCCCGCTCAGTCGCTCGCGGTAGCGCGTGGCGTGCAGATAGTCCAGTTGCAGCGGGAACTGCAGCCGTGGCAGCAGCGCGCCCGTGAGGATCAGGCCGCCGTTGAGCACGCACAGCAGCACGGGCCGACTGTGTGCCACGCGCTCGCGCAACTGCGCGGCCATGGTGTCCAGAATGCTCTGCAGGCACGCCTCGTCGGCCAGGCAATCCGCCTCGGCCATGACCCGGTTGATTTCCTCGATCATGCCTGCCCCCCCAGCGCGTCGATCGTGGCGCGGGCCTTCTGCCAGCGCGCCGACGCCAGCAAGGCCTCGCGCTCCTGGTCGTGGCGGCGGCGCATGCGGGCAAGCCTCGCACTGGCAGGCTGCTGCCGCGTGCGCAGATGCGCCAGAGCTGCCAGGGCCATCTCACGATCATTGCAGACCAGCACCATGTCGCAGCCGGCGTCGAGTGCGGCGTCGACTCGCGCCTCGATGCCGCCAGCCGTGGCGGCACCCGCCATGGCGAGGTCATCGCTGAAGATGACGCCCGTGAAGCCGAGCTCGCCACGCAGCACCGTCTGCAGCCAGAACGGCGAGAAGCCGGCACAGCGTGCGTCGGCCTGCTCGTAGATGACATGGGCGGGCATGACGGCGTCCATATAGGGCAGACAGGCGGCAAACGGACGCAGATCCTGCTCCCGAATGAGCGCCAGAGGGCGTGGATCCACCGGAATATCGGTATGGGAATCGGCGCTCACGCTGCCATGACCCGGGAAATGCTTGCCCGTGGTGGCCATGCCGGCCTCCCGCATGCCGCGCATGAAGGCGCCGGCCAGACCGGCCACCTGCTCCGGAGCACGGCCGAAGGAGCGATCCCCGATCACGGCGCTGACGCCGGCATCCAGATCGAGCACGGGGGCGAAACTGAAGTCGAATCCGGCGCTGAGCATCTCGGCCGCCATCAGCCAGCCGCATTCGCGTGCATGGCCTTCGGCCAGCGCGGGTTCACGCTCCCACTGCGCGGCAAACACCCGCATGGGCGGCAGCCGGGTATAGCCCTCGCGCAGACGCTGGACACGCCCGCCTTCCTGATCCACGGCGATCAGCAGCGCCGGATTGCAGGCCCGGATGGCGTCGTTCAGCGCCCGAACCTGTGCCGCGCTGGCCACATTGCGCGCAAACAGGATCACGCCACCGACATGCGGGTCACGCAGCAGCTCGCACTCCTGCGGCGTGAGTTCCAGCCCGGCCAAATCGAGCATCAGCACTCCGGGATCAACAAGGGCAGGCGGTTTTGTCATGTCGGGCAAGGGCCTCCGAGGCCAGCGCTGAAGCAAGCGAAATGGGCCATGAGTGAACAACTCGGGCGTGGAAATCAGGCCGCGCGATTATCACAAATTAGCCCGGGAGCGGCAAAGCACTTGTCATCCCGGGAACCCTGTATATACTTACAGCACATTCGCCCACCACAGGTGCCACTGCCATGATCAAGCTCACGCCGCGCCAGGCTGAAATTCTGGCGTTCATCCGGGACTATCAGCAGGAAACGGGCTATCCCCCTACCCGCTCGGAAATCGCCCGCAAGATGGGCTTCAAGTCGCCCAATGCGGCGGAAGAGCATCTGCGCGCCCTCGAGCGCAAGCAGGCCATCGAGATGCTGCCCGGCACCTCACGCGGCATCCGCCTGACCGCGCAGGAGCAGCACGGCCTGCCCATCGTGGGCCGAGTGGCGGCAGGCAGCCCCATCCTTGCGGTGGAAAGCATCGAGGACTATTGCACCATCCCAGCGGACTTCTTCTCGCCCCGGGCGGACTTCCTGCTCACGGTGAAGGGAGACAGCATGATCAACATCGGCATTCACGACGGGGACCTGCTGGCCGTGCACAAGACGGAGCAGGCGCGCGACGGCGATATCGTGGTGGCACGCATCGACGACGAGGTGACGGTGAAAAGACTGCTTAGAGGCAACAGCAAGTTCTCGCTGCAACTCATTGCAGAAAATGAAGATTTTCCGCCAATTGAAGTGGATTTGCGGGAGCGGCAATTCATGATCGAAGGCATCAGCGTGGGCGTCATCCGTCGCTCGCTCAATGCCTGACGGCATAGCCAGGCAGCGCACTCACGCGCTGCCTGCGCCCTACTCCTCGACCCAGCGCCCCTGCCGATAGAAGGCCTTCCAGCCCGAGGGTTTGCCGGCAATCTCCGACTGCACGTACTGTTCAGCCGTTTTGCGGCTGTAGCGAATGACCGCCATGTTGCCCTGCGGATCTTTCACCGGCGCCGTGAGCAGATAGTGGTGCTTCTCGTCCAGCTCATCGCGATGCGGCAGCAATTCGGCCACCAGCGGCGCACGGGTTTCCCGGTTCTTGGGAAATTTGCTGGCGGCCAGGAACAGGCCTGCCGCGCCATCGCGCAGCACGTAGTGGTCGTCCACCTTGTCGCAGCGCAATTCCGGCATCACCACTGGCGCCACCTTGGGCGGAGCGGCCTGCCCGCTGCGCAAAAGCTTGCGGGTGTTCTTGCAGTCTTCGCTGGTGCAGCCGAAATACTTGCCGAAACGCCCTGACTTGAGCTGCATCTGCGAGCCGCACTTGTCACAGTCGATCACCGGCCCTTCATAGCCGCGAATCTTGAAACCGCCGTCTTCCACCACGAAACCGGAACAATCCGGGTTGTTGCCGCAGATGTGCAGCTTGCGGCGCTCGTCGATCAGATAGCTGTCCATGGCAGCATTGCACTTGGGGCAGCGCTTGCGGTGGCGCAGCAGCTCGTTCTCGGCCGCTTCGGCCTCCTCGGCATTGTCCGTGCTGATGGCTTCCTCGCCAGGCGTCAGATTGATCGTGGACTTGCAGCGCTCCTTGGGTGGCAGTGCATAACCGGAACAGCCCAGGAACACGCCGGTGGAGGCCGTGCGAATCTGCATGGGGCGGTTGCACTTCGGACAGGGAATGTCGGTGTCCGTCGGCTTGTTGCTGCGCATGCCGTCTGCGTCGTCGGAAGAGGCGACTTCCAGCTGCTGCCTGAAATCCTTGTAGAAGGTGTTGAGGACCTGCTTCCAGTCCAGGGCGCCGGTGGCAACCTTGTCCAGATCGTCCTCCATCTTGGCGGTGAAGTCGTAGTCCATCAGCTCCGTGAAGCTTTCCAGCAGGCGTTCGGCGACGATGTCCCCCATCTTCTGGGCGTAGAAGCGTCGGCTCTCCACCTTGACGTAGCCGCGCTCCTGAATGGTGGAGATGATGGCCGCATAGGTGGAAGGACGGCCGATGCCGCGCTTCTCCAGTTCCTTCACCAGACTGGCCTCGGTGTAACGCGCGGCGGGCTTGGTGAAGAACTGCTGCGGATTGAGCGCCTGCAGGTTCAGGGTATCGCCTACCTGCACGGCAGGCAGCACGACATCCTCTTCCTTGGTGGCGAGGACGCGCTGATAGCCGTCGAACTGCATGATGCGGCCCTTGGTGCGCAGCTCGAACTCGCCGGCGGTCACCGCCACGAGGCTGCTCAGGTACTGGGCCGGCGGCATCTGGGAGGCGACGAAATGCTGCCAGATCAAGGCGTAGAGACGCTCGGCGTCACGTTCCATGTTCTGCAGATCGTTGCTGGAGGTGTTCACATCGGTGGGGCGAATGGCCTCGTGCGCTTCCTGCGCCCCTTCCCGCGCGCTGTAGCGCACCGGCTGCTCGGGCAGGTAACGCGCGCCAAACTTTTTCGTGATGTAGTCACGGCACATGCTCAGCGCGTCGTCGCTCAGGTGCGTCGAATCTGTACGCATGTAGGTGATGTAGCCGGCCTCGTACAGACGCTGAGCCAGCGTCATGGTCTTCTTCACGCCGAAGCCGAGCCGCGTGCTGGCAGCCTGCTGCAGCGTGGACGTGATCAGGGGTGCCTTCGGCTTGGACGACGTGGGCTTGTCCTCACGCCGCGAAACGACATAGGACGCTTTGTGCAGCAGTTGCAATGCGGCATCGGTCTGCGCCTTGCTGACGGGACGGAAGGTCTCGTCATGCTGCCTGGTCACCGCGAAGCGCAAGGCCTCGCGCTTTGCCGTGTGCACATCGGCAAAGACTTCCCAGTACTCTTCGGGCACAAAGGCCCGGATCTCGCGCTCGCGCTCCACGATGAGCCGCACGGCCACGGATTGAACTCGCCCCGCAGACAGACCGCGTGCGACCTTTGCCCACAGCAGCGGTGAGACCATGAAGCCCACCACACGATCGAGGAACCGGCGGGCCTGCTGGGCCTGCACGTATTTCATGTCGAGTTCGCCAGGGTGCGAGAACGCTTCGTTGATGGCTTTCTTGGTGATCTCGTTGAACACCACCCGCTTGTAGCGCGAGGCGTCGCCGCCAATGGACTCCTTCAGGTGCCAGGCGATGGCTTCCCCTTCTCTATCCAAGTCCGTTGCGAGATAGATGACATCAGCATCCTTGGCCAGCTTGCGCAAATCGGCGACCACTTTTTCCTTGCCAGGAAGAATCTCGTATTTCGCGGCCCAGTTGCGCTCAGGGTCCACGCCCATGCGCGCCACCAGTTGCTCGCGCGCCTTGGCTTGCTTGTGCAGTACCTTGTCATCGGCGCTGAGCTTGCGCGTCGCTGCAGCGGCCTTGGCGCGCTCCTTGGTGTCGACCGCTTGACTGTTGCCGCCGGACGGCAGATCCCGGATATGCCCTACGCTCGATTTGACGACGAATTCCTTGCCAAGATACTTGTTGATGGTCTTGGCCTTGGCAGGCGATTCCACTATCACCAACGATTTGCTCATTGCTTGTAACGGTTCCTGATTACTGCGCGGGGGGTGGAAGGAGCCCGCGCTGCACAATATTCGAGCTGCCGGGTTTGAAAGAAGGCGACATATATAAGGGGTGGCTGCGTGAGGGTCAAGCCTTAGTTTGCCGGTTTGCGACGGCAAGCCGGGCGGAATTCAAGCGAGCCACAGCCTGAAATCCGCCGTCGCGGTGGCTAGTCGATACGCACTTCGCGGGTCCAGCCGTGAACGTCGGCGAGCTCACCGCGCTGAATACCGACCAGCAGATCGTAGAGATTCTGCATGACGGGACCGACCTTTTCGCCGTTGCCGTAGAACGCATGCCACTCCCCGTCCACCCAGATTTTCCCGACCGGCGAGAGCACGGCGGCCGTGCCGCAGGCGGCCACTTCGTCGAATTCGGCCAGTTCGGCTCGCAGATCGATGGGGCGGTTCTCCACCTGCATCTTCATCTGCTCTTCGGCCAGGGTCATCACCGAGCGGCGGGTGACGCTGGGCAGAATTGCGTTGGACTTCGGCGAGACGAGGCGATTGCCTTTCATGGCCACAACGATGTTCGCGGAACCTGCTTCATCTATATACGTGCGGGTCTTTGAATCCAGATACAGCGCCTCGTTGGCGCCCAGTGCCTGAGCATGGCGGGTGGCCAGCAGGCCGCCGGCGTAGTTCGCGCCCGCCTTGAAGGCGCCCGTTCCAGCCGGTGCTGCGCGATCGAAGTCGGACACCGCCAGCGAAATCACGGCGAGCCCTGCGCTCTTGTAGTAAGGCCCGACCGGTGACACGAACACACGGAACTCGAAAGTCTTTGCCGGACGCAGCCCCAGGTTCTCCCCCACGCCGATCAGCATGGGCCGGACATACAGCGCAGCACCGGAACCATAGGGCGGAATCCAGGCATGGTTGGCACGCACGGCCTGTTCCACACCACGCAGGAACAGCTCGAGCGGCACTTGCGGCATCAGCAGGCGTTCGGCGGTCTGGTTCATGCGCTCGCTGTTGAGTTCCGGGCGGAACAGCAGCACGCGGCCATCCGGCGCGGTCTGTGCCTTCATGCCTTCAAAGCACTGCTGGGCATAATGCAGCGCGGGTGCACCTTCATGCACTGCAATCAGAGGAGACTCCAGCAGTTCGCCAGCAGACCAGGCACCGTCACTGTATGTTGCACTGAACCGGAAGTCAGTCTGGCGGTATTGAAACCCCAGTTCAGCCCAGTTGAGCTCCTTCTTTGCCTTGGAATCACTCACTTCAATTACCTTCGCGAAAGTTTCGTGGCTGGCCCGGAAATGGCCTTGCTTCACGCATGGCGCGGTATTATGGCGAAGCACCCGCGCGCGGTCTACCACACAACTGATTGCATTTTGGTTCAAGCCCCTGTCAAAAGCAGGCTGTTCGGCTACAATGCCAAAGAGCTGCGCCCACCCTGAGATTCGTGATGACAGAGCAACATATTCTTCTGGCCCCACAATCGATCTTCGACGAAAGCATCAAGGTGGCGGCCTACGAGTTGCTGTTCCGCGCCGACAACACGAATCAGGCCAACATCTTCGATGGCGATTCCGCGACATCGCAGGTGTTCCTCAATGCCTTCAATGAAATGGACTTCAGCGATGTGGTGCAGAACCACCCCGCCTACATCAATTTCACGCGCAATCTGATGATCAACCCACCGCCCTTTGACAACAAGCGCTTCGTGATCGAGGTGCTGGAAACGCTGGAAGAGGACGCGGAGCTCAATCGCAACCTAAAGGCCCTCAAGGAAGCCGGCTACACCATCGCGCTCGACGATTTCGTTTACGACAGCAAGTGGGACACCGCCCTTCATATCGCGGACATAGTCAAGATCGATGTGCTCGCCTTCGATGGAGCCGAAATAAAGCGCCACGTCGAACTTCTCAAGCCATTCAATGTGACGCTGCTCGCCGAGAAAGTGGAAAGACACGAGATGTTCCACTTCTGCAAAGGCCTGGGGTTCAAGCTCTTCCAGGGCTATTCCCTCAGTAAGCCGGAACAGGTCAAGGGTCGCAAGGTGCCGGCCAGCAAACTGGTGGTGCTGAATCTGCTGGCCCAATTGCAGAACCCGGATGTCGAGTTGTCGAATATCGCAGGCATCATCGCCAAGGATCCTGTGCTCAGTGTGAAGCTGATCAAGCTCGTCAATTCCGCAGCGTTTTCGGGGCGTCGCGAGATCACCTCTCTGCAACACGCCGTCTCCATGCTCGGCTTGCGCCAGGTGAAGAGCTGGGCCACGCTGCTTTCGCTGAGCAACATGGCCGACAAGCCCAATGCACTTTCCGTGCTCGCAATGACACGCGCGAAGATGTGCCAGTTATTGGCGGCGTGCTTCACCAATTCGGCCAGTAGCGACCCTTACTTCACTACCGGACTGCTCTCGAATCTGGACGCCTTCTTTGATGTCGAGCTGCAGGAAATCATCGCCTCCATGCCGCTGTCACAGGTGGTGGTCGATGGCCTGATGAACGGCAGCGGCGCCATAGGACAAGTGCTCAAGACTGTCGTGGCCTACGAACAGGCCAACTGGCAGACCATCGAATGGGTTGCGCTGGCGAAATTGAATATCGGCGCGAGGGAGCTGGAGAGCAGTTACCGGGAAAGCATTCGCTGGGCCTCGCAACTGGGTGATGTCGTCGGCAATGCTTGATCACGTCACGGAGCCGTTGATCGATATCGGCGCGAATCTCGGACACGAGTCCTTCGACACCGATTTGGCTGCGGTGCTTGAACGCGCTCGAGCTGCCGGCATCGTGCACTTGCTGGTCACTGGCACCAGTCCTGCTTCCACAGCAAAAGCGCTCGATCTGGCCACGCAATTCCCTGCCCTGCTTTCTGCCACCTCCGGCGTGCATCCGCACGAAGCGCAGCATTGCGATTCTGAGGCGTTCGCAGAGATTGCGAGGCTCGCCACGCATGCCTCTGTCAAGGCTGTGGGCGAAACAGGTCTGGACTTCAATCGCGATTTCTCGCCACGCGCGATTCAGGAAAGCGTGTTCGAGCAGCATCTCGAGCTGGCGGCCCGCCTCGGCAAGCCGGTGTTCCTGCATCAGCGGGATGCTCACGCGCGTTTCCTGCCGATCCTGAAGAATCAGCGTGACGCCCTTCGCGCAGGCGGCGTGGTGCACTGTTTCACGGGTGAGCGGCACGAGCTGTACGATTATCTTGATCTGGACATGCACATCGGCATCACCGGCTGGATCTGCGACGAGCGACGCGGGGCGCACATGCTGGAATTCCTGCACGACATCCCGCTGGATCGGCTGCTGCTGGAAACCGATGCGCCCTATCTGCTTCCGCGTACGCTGCGTCCACGGCCGAAAAGCCGGCGCAATGAGCCCGCCATGCTGCCGGAAGTGCTGCGCGTGGCGGCAGAGGCGATGAAGAAGGCGCCGGACCTGGTGGCGCGTCAGACAACGCTGAACGCACGGCGACTGTTCGCACTGCCCTGAATGCAGGCGTGTGCGATCAGGTCAACATGCCGCTCAGAAAACTGAACAGGCGCCCCTGATCGAAAGGCCAGGCCAGTTCTCGTGCACTCTCTTCCAGCATCAGCACTGGAATCCTTGATCCATAATGCTCGACAAGCGCAGGCTCCTCGGATATTTCCACCGCGTGAATCTCAAGTGGGACAAACCCGGACTCGGCACGCAGTCGATTGGCATGGACCAGCATGCCTGACAGCATGCCTTCAGCCTGTTCGCAAAGATGACATCCCGAGGTCGTGAACAGCAACACCCTGGCCGTCATGCCATACCGTCGATGGCTTCGAGAGCCTCCGCGATCAACGCCGGCCCACGGTAGATGATTCCCGTGTAGAGCTGCACCAGACTCGCCCCTGCAGCAATCTTGGCCGCGGCGTCATCGCCACTGAGAATGCCGCCGACACCGATGATGGGAATGCCTGCCCCCAGCGCCTCGTGCAACACACGAATCACATGGGTGGACTTGTCGACCAGCGGCGCACCACTGAGCCCGCCAGCCTGATCCTTGTGGACGCTGCTCTGCACCTGACTGCGATCCAGTGTGGTGTTGGTGGCGATCACGCCTTCAATCTCGTTGTCACGCAGGGCACTCGCAATCAGCCGGATCTCGTTATCGGAAAGATCCGGTGCGATCTTGACGACAAGCGGCACCTTGCGAACATGCTGCACGGCGAGCGCCGCCTGCTCTGCCTTGAGCACACCCAGCAGGCGCTGCAGATCATCGCCGAACTGCAGACTGCGCAGTCCGGGGGTGTTGGGTGAGGACAGGTTGACCACGATGTAGCTCGCAGCCGAGTAGCACTTGCGCATGCAGATCAGGTAATCGTCGGCTGCCTTCTCCACGGGGGTATCGAAATTCTTGCCGATGTTGATGCCGAGAATGCCGCGGAAACGACTGCGTGCGATGGCCGCCAGGGCGTGATCGATCCCCTTGTTGTTGAAGCCCATGCGATTGATGATGGCGCGTTCGGGCGCGAGACGGAACAACCGCGGACGCGGATTGCCGGGTTGCGGCCTGGGCGTCAGGGTACCCACTTCGATGAACCCGAAGCCAAGTGCCGCCAGGGCATCGATGTGATCGGCATTCTTGTCCAGGCCCGCCGCCAGACCCACCGCATTGGGAAACGACAGGCCCATCACCTCACGCGCCGTGACGTGTGAAGGCTGTGAGGCCAGCAGTCGAATCAGCCCGGTGCCTGCCGCGATGTCCAGCAGTGGAAGTGTGAGGGTATGAGAGGTTTCGGCAGGCAGCGTGAACAGCAAGGGTCGCAGAAGACTATACAATTTTGGTGATCGCTCTGAATTTGTTGGCGTCATCGAATTCGATGACAAAGGTTCCGTGCACACCATCGTGTTGCAGGAATTTCTGCAAGATCATGCCGGGAAAGCGGACTCGGACTCCCTCGCGGGAGACAGCCTGCACGTCCTTCACGACGCCGGTGTACAAGGCCTCGTAACGTTCGGCTGGAAGGGATAAGTCGATGGTCAGCTTGCGCATGATTTCCTGTCGGCAGGCCGGCACTCAGGCCAACCTTGCACATGAAAAGACAACGGCATTATAGGCGATCAGGCACTGCTCGTCTGCGCGCGCATACGCTCGTTGACGCGGCGCACAAACCGCCACAAACTTGCGCCCAATCGTCCCTAGACTTCACAGGCAAAACGGTTACAATCCCTGACTTTCGCCCAACCAGATCAAGCATTTAACTAAAAAGAAACAGAGAAAAAATATGAGTCATCACGCTATTGTTACAGAACTCAGGGACTGGCTTTCGCAGCAGATCATCGGGCAGGAGCGACTGGTTGACCGACTGCTGATCGCACTGCTGGCCGATGGACACCTGCTTGTCGAGGGCGCACCAGGTCTTGCGAAAACCAAGGCAATCAAGGACTTGTCCAGAGCAATCGAAGGGGACTTCCACCGCATCCAGTTCACCCCTGACCTGCTTCCCAGCGATATCACCGGCACCGAGATCTTCCGTCCGGAAGATGGCTCCTTCCGTTTCCAGCCCGGCCCGATTTTCCACAACCTGGTGCTTGCCGACGAAATCAACCGTGCGCCAGCCAAGGTGCAGTCCGCCCTCCTGGAAGCGATGGCCGAGCATCAGGTGAGCGTGGGACGCGAGTCCTTCCAGCTGCCGCCGCTGTTCCTCGTCATGGCCACGCAGAACCCCATCGAGCAGGAAGGCACTTACCCGCTGCCGGAAGCTCAGCTCGACCGTTTCCTGATGCATGTGTCCATCGGCTATCCCTCCACCGAGGCTGAACGCCGCATCCTCCAGCTCGTGCGCAACGAGGCCCAGAACAAGGCACCCGCCGCGCCCAGCATCATCAGCCAGGCCGATCTGTTCGCCGCCCGCCAGGAGATCCTGGCCATGCACATGGCGCCGGCTGTCGAGGAGTACATCATTCAACTGATCATGGCCACCCGTCACCCGGAGCTTTACGGGGATGATCTGGCGACCTGGCTCGAATTCGGCGCCAGCCCCCGAGGCACGATCTCCCTGGATCGATGTGCCCGCGCGCATGCGTGGATTCTGGGCAAGGACTTCGTGAGTCCCGATGACATTCAGGCAGTCTTCTTCGACGTCCTGCGCCACCGCGTGCTCCTGAGCTTCGAAGCCGAGGCAAGCGGCATCACCCCGGACAAGGTACTGACCACGATCCTCGAGCGGGTTCCTGCGGCCTGAAAGGCGCTTCACGCAGAGAACATCAACAAGAAGGCACCCTCAGTGCCGTGCACCGAGTCCGTCATCACCATGTCCATTGCCATGCAGAGTGATCAACAGCAGGCGTTGTACCAGAGCAGAGGCGCAGTCATCAGCCTGCAGCAGCTGCTCGTGCAGCGCCACGCGGCCAAGATCGTGGAGTATGTTTCCTATGCGCGTTCGATCGCCGGCATTTCCGGCCTGCACATGTCGAAGATGCGCGGCCGCGGCATCGACTTCGAGGAGTTCCGCCCCTACCAGCAGGGCGACGACATCCGCACCATCGACTGGCGAGTCACCGCACGCACGGGCACGCCCTTCACCAAAGTGTTCCGGGAGGAGCGCGAGCGTCCGGTCATCATCGCCATCGATCAATCGAGCAGCATGTTCTTCGGCTCTCAGGTGGCGTTCAAATCGGTGATTGCAGCCCAGGCAGCAGCGATTTTCTGCTGGATGGCCATCGACAATGGCGATCGTGTGGGCGGACTGGTGTTCTCGGACACCGAGGAATCGCTGGTGCGTCCCAAGCGCAGCCGTCGTTCAGCGCTGCATCTGCTGAATCAACTGCAATCCTTCAATGCCCGGCTTGCCGACAAGGAAGCGCGGCTGGCGGCGGCTCAGTCCGGCACCACGCCAGGCGGCCTGACCAAGGCCCTGGCGGACATCCGTCGCATTGCCAAGCCTGGCAGCACCCTCTATGTCCTGAGTGACTTCAGCACCCTGGACGATACTGGCATCCAGTACCTGAACCAGCTCTCGCGACACAACAATGTGGTGTGCTGCGTCATTTACGATGCGCTGGAGGAAAACCTGCCGGTGCCGGGCTACTACACGATCACCGATGGCATGAGCAAAGGCACGCTGAATTCCTACAGCCCGACGGCACGACGTGATTACCACACGCTGTTCAAGAACCGGATGGAAGCACTGCAGGCCGAATTCACGCGTCTTCAGATTCCCCATCTGAAAATCCGAACCAATCAGTACGTAGTTGAGCAGATCCGACAATGGACAGTGCAGACCCTCTAAGCCAGCTTGCAGACATTCACCTGCCGGAACCGGTAGGCTTCTGGCCGCCGGCACTGGGCTGGTGGATTCTGTTCTTCCTTCTTTGTGCCGCTGCCGTCTGGTTCGCTCGCCGCTATTACGCCGGCTGGAAGCAGACGCGGGCGCGCCAATTCGCCATTGCCGAGCTGGACAAGCAACTGGCGACACTGCGGCAGCAATCCGAGGGGCGGTCGCCCGAGGACATCGCTGCCCTGAACCTGGTCTTTGTGAGCGACGTCAATGCGGTGCTGCGCCGAGTCGCCATGAAGAACTTCCCGCACGAGAACTTTGCCAGCCTCGGCGGCGCCGCGTGGATCAGCTTTCTGCGCAATCACGGCGATGCCTCGCTGCTCGATGACGGCCTCGCGCGAACCTTGAGCGAGGGCCGTTTCGCAAGGGAATGGGAGGTTGACACGGACCGCGTCTACAAGATGGCCCATCAATGGATCAGCAGCCTCTATTTGGCTAGAATCGCCCCGGACAAGTCCCCCAAGAATGCGTCGTCGACGACGCTGGTGTCTGACCATGCTTGAGTTCACCTGGCCCTGGGCCCTGCTGGCACTGCCCCTCCCGTTGCTGGTGTACCGCTTCTTCGGGCGGGCGGCGCGCCAAGATGCCGCCCTGTATGTCCCCTTCTTCCAGCGCATGTCGCAATTGCAGGGCGACTCGGTGCGCTCCGACACCAATCGCTTGATCAAGCTGATCCTGCTGACTCTGATCTGGATCGCCCTCATCATCGCCGCCACACGGCCGCAGTGGGTGGGCGAACCCATCGAGCTGCCGTCCACAGGACGCGACCTGATGCTGGTGGTGGACATCTCCGGCAGCATGGAAGCGCGCGACATGGTGCTGAACAACGCCCAGCTGTCCCGCTTCGAAGTCATGAAGGCCGTGGTCAGCGACTTCGCCGAACGCCGTGAAGGCGATCGTCTCGGTCTGATTCTCTTCGCCGCCCACGCCTACATCCAGACACCGCTGACCTTCGACCGCAGCACAGTCGCCAAGCTGATTGCAGAACTGGAGATCGGCATGATCGAGGAATCCGCCACGGCCATCGGTGACGCCATCGGGCTGGGCGTGAAGCATCTGCGCGAGCGCCCGGCCGACAGCCGGGTGATGATCATGCTCACCGACGGCGTGAACAATGCCGGCGCGGTGACGCCGCTGCAGGCCGGCCAGCTGGCCCAGACCGAGAACATCAAGATCTACACGATCGGCATGGGTGCCGACAATCTCGTGCAGCGTTCCTTCCAGGGCGCGCGGGCGATCAACCCGTCTGCCGAGCTGGATGAAGAGAATCTCACGCAGATCGCCGAATCCACCGGCGGCCGCTACTTCCGGGCGCGCGATGTGCAGGACCTGATCGACATCTATCTCGAGCTCGACACCCTGGAAGCCATCGAACAGGATCAGCAGACCTTCCGCCCCATCAACGTCCTGTTCTACTGGCCTCTCGGGCTGGCCGTGCTGCTCAGCTTCCTGCTCGCCATCCTGAGTTTCCCCTGGGCCATCCTCTTCAGTCGCTCGGCTGCGGCGCCGACCGGCACGAATGCCGGACAGACCGCAACGGGAGGTCAGTGATGCCAGATTCCGGTCAGCTTGCCCTGTTCCTGAACGAGTTCCACTTCCTGAGGCCGCTGTGGCTGCTGGCCCTGATTCCCGCCCTGCTGTTCGTGGTGTATCTGTGGCGTCTGAACGAGACCGCCAGTGCCTGGGACAGAGCCATCGACAAGGAGCTGCTCCCCTATCTGCTGGACAACACCAGGAGCGCGGCCGAACGCACGCCGCTGGTGATCCTGCTCGCCCTCTGGGTGCTGTCCATCCTGGCGCTGGCCGGGCCGGTCTGGGAAAAGATCCCGCAACCGGTGCAGGCACGGCAGGACGCCATGGTCATTGTCTACGACCAGTCCCTGTCCATGTACGCCACCGACTACGAACCCAACCGCCAGACCATCAGCAAGCGCAAGATCATCGATGTGCTCGACCGTCGCGTGGAAGGCCAGACCGCCCTGATCGTCTATGCGGGGGATGGCCATGTGGTGACCCCTCTGACCGAGGATTCGGTGACGATCCGCTCCCTGGTACCCTCGATCAACCCCAACATGATGCCGGCCTTCGGCAGCAACACCGTGGCCGCCATCGAACAGGCGCGGCAGCTGTTCGCCGACTCCGGGGCTACCTCCGGCACCATCCTTCTTGTGACCGACGGCGTCGAACGCAGTGATCACGCCGACCTGGAACTGATGCTGTCCCAGAGCGGCTACCGCCTTCTGATCCTGGGCGTGGGCACCGATGCCGGCGCCACCATTCCTGCCGCCGGCGGGGATTTCCTGCGCGATGCCAACGGTCAGATCGTGGTGGCGCGCCTGGACCGCACCAGCCTGCAGGACCTGGCGGAACGAACCGGCGGACGCTATGCCGATCTCGACCTCACCGGCCGGGACCTGGACTATCTGCTGGAAGACAATGGTTTCCTGGACGAGGACGAACTCAGCGCCGTGGAAGAGAACTTCGACATCTGGTTTGAGGCTGGCCCCTGGCTGCTGGTGCTGATCCTGCTGCTGGGCGCCATGGCCTTCCGCCGCGGCTGGCTGCTGAGCATCGCCCTGGTGCTGACCGGCACGGGGGCCCTCTTCACCCCCACACAGCAGGCACAGGCAGCCGAATGGACTGATCTATGGAAGACCCGCGACCAGCAAGGTGAAGAAGCCTTTGCGCAGGAAGATGTCGTGGCCGCCGCCGGGCTGTTCGAGTCGCCCGAATGGCGTGGCACGGCTGCCTATCGGGCCGGGGATTTCGCCGGCGCCGTGCAGGCCTACAGCCTCGACCCTGGCACCAATCCCGACAATCACTACAATCTGGGCAATGCCTATGCGATGACGCAGAACTTCGAGGCCGCAATCAGCGCTTACGACATCGCGATTGCGCTGGACCCGGAACACGCCGACGCCATCCACAACCGCGAGATCGTGGCAGCTCTGCTGGAACAGCAGCAGAACGAGCAGAACGAGGAATCCAGTGACGACATGACCTCGCCACAGGATCAGAACGAAGAACAGCAGGAAGAGCAGCAGGAAGGCGAGCAGACCGAGCAGGAACAGGAGCAGCAACAGCAGGAAGAGCAACAGGACGGCGAAGAATCGGAAGAGCAGGAGCAGACCGAGCAGCAGCAGAATTCGGAGCAGGAGCAGCAAGAAGAACAGCAGCAGGGTGAACAGCCGAACCAGAGCAATGCCGAAACGGAAAACCAGGAGTCACTGGAACAGTGGCTGCGCCGCATCGACGACGATCCGGGCGAGCTGATGCAGCGCAAGTTCCAGTTCGAGTACCGTCGTCGCCAGCTGGACAACCGCTCATCAACACAGACGGACGGGCAAATATGGTAATTCTGCGCACCGGCCTTCTGGCCGCCCTTTTCTGCATGTTCTCCATACTGGTGCAGGCACAACCGGTCACCGCCACGCTTGATCGAACCGAAATCGTGCGCGGCGAGACGGTCATCCTGACCATTCGTGTCGAGGGGCAATCCGGCGGCGTCGACATGGACCTCAGCCCGCTGGAAGCCGGCTTCCAGGTGATCTCCACCCGCACGTCCAGTCAGATCAGCAGTGTCAACAACAGCATGAACGCCAGGATCGACTATCACCTGACACTGTTTCCGCTGAATGAAGGTGAAGTCACCATTCCCCCGCTGGTGGTTGCTGGCGAAACCACGCCTGCCCTGACCATTCAGGTGGAACCGCGCTCCGCCACCGGCTTGTCCGGCCAAGAGCTGTTCATGGAGGCCGTGGTCAGCAAGGAAACGGTCTATGTGCAGGAGCAGCTGCTGTTCTCACTTCGGCTCTATTACACCATCAGCGGCATTCGCAACCCGATCTTCACCGATCTGGAATTGCCTGATGCCGTGGTGCAGACCATCGGCACGCCCAATCAGTACGAAACCCTCGTGGATGGCATGCGCTACGGAGTCTATGAAAAGCAGTACGCCATCTTCCCGCAGCGCAGCGGCACGCTGGAGATTCCGGACATCATGTTCCGCGGCGAAGTGACGGACAGCTCGAGCAATTACGTCTTCCGCAATCTGAACACCCGTACCGTGACCTCCTACGCCGAAGGCCATATCATCAACGTCACCGAGAAGCCCGCCAGCTATCCGGCAGACGCCCTCTGGCTGCCCGCCTCCGAGATCACCGTGCGCGAGCGCTGGGACAACGACTTCACCAATGTGCGGGTGGGCGACTCCGTCTACCGCGTCATCGAGATCGAGGCCCAGGGCCTGGACGGCGCCGCACTGCCGCCGCTGGAGGCACCACAGATCGACGGCGTCAACACCTATCCCGAGCCTGCCTCCATCGACCGCAGCTTCGTCGACGGCAGCATCGTGGGCAAGCGCGTGGAGTCGACGTCCTTCCTGATGACAGCGCCCGGCACGGTGCGGGTGCCGGGCGTCAGCATCCCGTGGTATGACATCGATACCGGCGAGGTCAAGTACGCCACCCTGACCGACAGCGCCATCAGCGTCGGAGCCGCCCGCTCAGGCAGCACCTCCGAAACCCTGCTGCTCTCCAATGCCGACATGGAAGAGCCGACGCGCGAGACCTTCGAGGCGTCCACGGCGGCTGCGCAGGCAGAGGCTGAAGCTGAGACCCTGGTGAGTTCGCCCACTACCCCGCTGTGGATCCTGAGCCTGGCCGCTGCTCTGACCGCCCTGATCTTCGCGCTGACCTTCGTGCGCTTCAAACCGCGTGCGCCGCGACCGGCACCCGCCAAGGTCTATCCAGTGGCCGCACCGATGTATCGCCAGAGCATCGCCCCCGAGGCCGAGACCAAGGCATTCAAGGATTTCGACAGCAGCTGCTCAGGCAAGAACCTCCCTGCCCTGCGCCTGGCCCTCATCGGCTGGGGGCGTCAGTACTTCGCCGACGCCGAGCTGCACACACTTGATGCCGTGGCGCTGCGCACCGCAAACGCGGAGATTCGCGAGATCTGCCAGCACCTGCAGCAGGCGCTGTACGGCCAGGGCGGCACGGCGTTGGCCATCGACGCCGACATCCAGCGCCTGCAGCAGCTGATCACCGAACTGCGCACTGCCCACCGGCAGCGGCAGACGCGCTACAGCAAGGATCAGGACTACATCATTCCGCCGCTCTACAAGGCCTGAGGCCATGGCACGCGGTTCTTCGCTGGTCTATTCCACTGATGCGGGGCGTCACTGCCCCGACTGCAGCCGCCCCGTGGCGGCATGCGAATGCAAGCGTCTCGCGCAGGCAGCGCGCCCCACGGGCGATGGCATCGTGCGACTGAAACGGGAAACCAAGGGGCGTGGTGGCAAGGGGGTGACGCTCATCGACGGCCTGCCCCTGCAGGACGAGGCCTTGCTGGCGCTGGCAAAGCAGCTGAAGAACAAGTGCGGCACAGGCGGCACCGTGAAGGATGGCGTGATCGAGATCCAGGGGGATCACCGCACCCAGCTGCAGAGCCTGCTCGAAGCCCAGGGCTACAAGGTCAAGCTGGCTGGAGGCTGACTTCCCGGCTCACGAAACCACTCCGACATTCACCAGCAACCGGCGCCATGGCGACAGCAGACGCCTGCGCAGCTGCCAGCTTGTCGATTCCAGGGCCTTGAGCCGGGACCCTGCATCCGCACCCGCCACGGCTTGCGACGAATTCGGCACATAGGCGAGCGCCTCGAACTGTACCGTCACCTGCCGCAGTGCTTCCGCGTACTCCGGCCGCAGGCGGGCCACCCGCTGACAGAAATCCCCCTGCGCCTCTCCTCGCTGACGCGGCAAACCGCAGACCGCCAGCTCCCGCAACAGGGCCAGATAGATTCGCATGGCAGGATCATGCCGGCCGTGCGACCCCTGACGCAGCAGCAGCCAGCCCGCCAGCATGAAGAACAGCACGATCACTGACCCAAGCGCCACGAGCAACCCTTGGCGGGCGTTCTCGCCGAACCAGCTGCCCAGCAACTGCATCTGCATATCCTCGTCGTAACTGACCACCCAGCGGTTCCAAGCGTAATCCACGGCCTCCACCCGCAAACGCAAGGTGTTCAGCCACTGCGTATCACGGAAACGCATCATCGAGAAGCCGGCGTCCTCCATGAAACCCGGCTGATCGGCGAAGATAGACTCGACCCCCAGGGTGATGCGCTAAGGCGCCACCGCCGCCGTGGGATCGAAGCGCACCCAGCCCTCCCCCTCGAACCAGACCTCGGCCCAGGCGTGAGCGTTGTACTGATACACTAGGGTGTAGTCCTCGTAGGGGTTGTATTCGCCGCCCTGATAGCCCACCACCACGCGGGCAGGAATGCCGGCCTCCCGCATCATGTAGACGAAGATGCCGGCGTAGTGGCCGCAAAAGCCTTCACGCGTCGTGAACATGAACTCATCGATGCTCTCGTCGCCCAGGGCCGGCGGTGTCAGCGTGTAGTAGAACGGTTCCTGTCGGAACAGCCGAAGCACCGCCGTGGCATAGTCCATGTCACTCGCGGCGGCGGCTCGCATCTGTGCCGCCAGCGCTGCCGTGCGCGGATTCTGATTGCCTTCGGGCAATTGCAGGGCGCGGGCGCGCAGGGGCGCCGACAATTCCAGATCGCTCTGGTGCCGCAGATAGGAGCGCACTTCTCAACGGTAACGCTGGGTGATGGGCTTGTCGGTGATCAGCGAATAATTGCGATCCTGCACCATGCCGTCCGTGCGGGTCTCGGCCAGTTGCAGGGCATAGACCCAACTCTGCTGCGTGGGCTCCAGAATCACGTCGTAGGCCACGGGTTCTAGCAGCGGCACCCCGCGGAAGGTGCTCGGAAAGCACTGGATCATCTGATAGGTCTGCAGGGTAGAGCCGGCCCGCCGCCAGGTGCGGCCATCGAAGAAGTCCAGCACCAGGCCGCGCCAATAGAGGTCTTTGTGGGCCGGGGCCTCGCCGCCGAAGCTCACGCGGAAGGCCAGCTCGCCGGAACGCCCGAGGTTCGTGATGTCACCGGGTGTCATCTCGTCCGACACGCCCATGTTGGTGGACGACGACACCAGCAGCGGCATGGACCACAGCGGCGAGATGCGCGGCACCAGGATGAAGAGCGCGATGGTCAGCGGAATGCTCTGCAACACCAGTTTCACTGCGAGCCGGGCATTGTCGCGCAAGGTGTTGCGGGCATTGTCCCGATACAGCGACAGCATGGTGCCCGTGATCAGGATGAAGCAGACGATGGCATGCAGCGTGGCCAGAATGGTCTGGGTGTAGATGAAACCGAGCATGGCCAGCACATAGCTCAAGGCGATCACGATCTGGATGTCGCGCCGATCGCGCATCTCCAGCAGCTTGAAGACCACCCCGACAATCAACAGGCACGGCGGTATCCAGCCCGATACCCAGTGAGCGGTCCAGCCGGGATTCAGGCAGCGGAAAGGTCCCGGCCAGACTGACCGGGTTCTGGGTGGCAATCACGAAAAAGGTAGACGGCTGTGCGCGTGTCTGGCCTTCCACGGACACCTGACTTTCCTCCATGGTCTCCAGCGGTGCGCTCTGGGTCTTGGGCGTGCTGCGATTGATCTCGTCGGCCAGCACGAGCTGGCGGAAGATGGGGCCGGGATGAAAGTTGAAGCTGCCGCTGGCCTGATCGAAGACAGACACGCCGAGGATGTCGGCAGGCAGCAGGTCACTGGTGAACTGGATGCGATTGAAGTCGAGCCCGAACACGCGGGCCAGAGCGTGGGCCAGCGTGGTCTTGCCCATGCCGGGCAGGTCCTCGATCAGCAGATGCCCCCCGAGACCAGACAGCACAAGGCCAGCCGGATCTGCGTTTCCTTGCCCAGCAGCACCTTGCCGATCTCCTCGACCGCCGCTCCGATTCTGTCCTGCATGTTGTCCCCTGTCCTGCGATTCTTGTTGGTCTGGCGGCTCAGGCGATTGCGCGAGTGTCAGTCCCCTGACTTGCCCGCCTTGGCCAGGTCGTTGCGTGTGTCTTCCAGCCGCTTGAGGTAGCGGGCGTCGACGTCGCCGGTGATGTACTGGCCGTCGAATACCGAACACTCGAAGCGCTTGATGGCGGGATTGCCTTCGGACGACGCGGCAATCAAGTCTTCCAGGTCCTGGAAGATCAGCCAGTCGGCGCCGATCAGCTCCTGCACTTCTTCATCGGTGCGGCCGTGGGCGATCAACTCGCTGGCCGCCGGCATGTCGATGCCGTAGACGTTCGGATAGCGCACCGCCGGCGCTGCCGAGGCGAAATACACCTTGCGCGCTCCGGCATCGCGAGCCATCTGGATGATCTGACGGCAGGTCGTGCCTCGAACGATGGAATCGTCCACCAGCAGGACCGTCTTGCCCCGGAATTCCAGTTCAATCGCATTGAGTTTCTGGCGGACGGACTTCTTGCGCTGACTCTGTCCCGGCATGATGAAGGTGCGGCCGATGTAACGGTTCTTGACGAAGCCCTCGCGGTACTTCACGCCCAGTTGGTTGGCCAGTTCCAGCGCCGACGTTCGGCTGGTGTCGGGAATGGGGATGACAACGTCGATGTCGTGCTCCGGGCGCAGACGCTTGACCTTGTCGGCCAGCTTCTCGCCCATGCGCAGACGGGCCTTGTAGACGGAGATGCCGTCCATGAGCGAGTCAGGGCGTGCGAAGTAGACATGCTCGAAGATGCAGGGGGTGTATTCCGCTGGCCCTGCACAGATACGCGTGTGCAGATTGCCGAGAATGTCCACGTAGACTGCCTCGCCTGGGGCCACATCGCGCACCAAGGTGAAGCCCTGGGAGTCCAGCGCCACACTCTCGGAGGCCAGCATGTACTCGGTGAAGCCGTCTCGCTCGCGCTTGCCGAACACCAGAGGGCGGATGCCGTTGCGATCGCGGAAACCGACGATGCCGTAACCGCCCAGCATGACCAGCGCGGCATACCCGCCACGACAACGTCGATGCACGCCGCGCACCGCCGTGAAGACATCCTCGGGGCTCGGCACCATCTTGGCCAGCAGTTGCAGTTCATGGGCGAAGACGTTGAGCAGGACTTCGGAGTCGGAGTCGGTATTGATGTGCCGCAGGTCTTCCTTGAAGAGGTCGCGGCTGAGTTCGGCCGCGTTGGTCAGGTTGCCGTTGTGCGCCAGGCTCAGGCCGTACGGCGAATTCACGTAGAAAGGTTGGGCGAGCGCCGGACTGGAGCTGCCTGCCGTGGGATAGCGGACGTGACCGATGCCCATGTTGCCCGCCAGTCGCTCCATGTGGCGCGTGCGGAACACGTCCTTGACCAGACCGTTGTCCTTGCGCAAGTTCAACTTGCCATTGTCACTCGTGGCGATGCCGGCCGCGTCCTGCCCGCGATGCTGCAGAACCGTCAACGTGTCGTAAAGGCAGACCGCCACATCGGACTTGCCAACCACTCCAACCAGACCACACATAACACCTACTCCGAAAGTTCCTGCTTGCCAGCGACACCGGGCCCTAGAGGGACGCCTGCGTTGCCGGGACCATATCCGTCACGAACATTCGTGACCTTTCAATCCATTCCTGTGCGTGCGGAATCGCTGCGGACTCCTGCCACCACGGCTCATCGGCAAAGAAGCTGCCGCCGAAATACACGAACACCATCACGATCACGGCCCCGCGCGCGACGCCGAACAGCGCACCGAGAAGCCGGTCGGTAAGCTTCAGGCCGGAGATGTCGATCAGTTTCGCCACCAGGTTGTTGATCAGGGCTCCAACAATCAGCGTGCCGATGAACAGGATGGCGAAAGCGAAGGCCTGCTGCATCGCGGGGCTGTCCACCCAGCCGCCGAGCACGGGAGCCAGGGGCTCGCTGTAGAGGCGCGAGATCAGCAGCGCCGCAATCCAGGCCAGCAGGGACAGCACCTCGCGCACGAAGCCGCGCCAGAGACCGAAGAGGCTCGACACCACGGTCACCACCAGAAAGCTCGCATCCAGCCAATGCAACTGCATCATGATTCCCTTGTTGATTCAGACTCCGCCCTCAGAGCGCCTCGATTTCGTAGCGCACGACGATGCCCGAGAGTTGAAATTCGTCCTGCAACTGGCGCTGCAGCTGCAGCATGGCGGCGCGATCCGCGCCCGGCCCGACGAACACGGCCGTCAACGGCCCCTGCGATGAGGTGATCTGTCGCGCGTAGGCACGGTGCCCACGGGCCAGCAAGCGCTCGACCAGCGCCTGGGCGTTGGCGGCACTGGAAAAGGACGCGAGACGCACGCTCCAGCCTTCGGGCAGGCCGTCACTGTCGAGAACAGGCGGCGGCACGACGGGCAGCACGGCAGTGGCGGCAGTCGTTGAATCGGGTGCGGTGTCAGCAGGAGGCGCTGTCGACTCCTCAACGTCAGCAGGGGCTTCGACAGACGGCGCTGGGGTTGCTACCACCACCGTGTCCACGGGTTCCGCATAGGGCTGAAAGCTCAGCTGATCGGAGTCGGCGGCAATCTCGGGGCGCACCGCTTCGATGCGAGGAACCTCGGGAAATGGCTGAGCGGCGGGAATGCGACTTTCCAGCGGAAGTTGGTAACTGCCCTGACCGTCGAACAGGATCGGCAGGATGACCACGGCCGCAATCAGCAACACGATGGCACCAACAACTCTTTGCTTTCTGCTCTGGTCCAAACCAGTAGTGCCCCTAGGTATCGACTGTCCGCGGCTCAGCGCACGCTGTCAGACGGTGTTGGATTGCTGGCCGCTGCGTGCACATGCCGAACGACATCGGCAACAGTGACGAAGGACCCCGTGACCAGCACCAGATCAGACTCGGCGGCACAGGCCATGGCGTGCTCGTAGGCTTGCGCAACGCTGGCATGCGGCCCGAGCACTTGTGCGCCCTGCGCCTGCAGCAATTCGAACAGCGCTTGCGCACTCAGACCGCGGGTTTCAGCGAATGCGGCAATATACCAAAAGTCCACTGCGGATTCTAAGGCCTTGTGGAAGCCGAGCTGATCCTTGTCGGCCATCATGGCCAGCACGACATGGACGCGCGCCGCAGTGCCGGCCTGCTGCCTGAAGCGCCGCAGCTTCTCCAGCAACAGCTGCGCCGCATGCGGGTTGTGCGCGACATCGACACGCAGCTGCGCGCCGTGGCGCGAGTCTTCGATGCGCTGGTAACGCCCCTGCAGGCCGAGGCCGTCCAGCGCTGCACAGACGCATTCGCGGGACGGAGGCAATGCCAGGCACTGCAAGGCCTGCAGCACGGTGGCCGCGTTGAGCAGATCCAGCTCCGGCACAGGCAGATCATTCCATGCCAGTGAGGCACCGTCCCCGTCCCGCCCCCACCAGCGCCACGTCACATCGCTCTTCTCGAAGCCGAAGTCCACCCCTTGCACCCGCAGCGGTGCGCCGAGTCGCCGGGCTTCCTCCAGAATCGTCACGGGCGGGTCGAGATCACCACACAAGGTTGGCGTGGCGGCGCGTAATATCCCGGCCTTCTCGCGCCCGATGGCCTCGCGCGTATCCCCCAGCCACTCCATGTGGTCCAGCCCGATGCTGGTGATGATGGCGATGTCCGGGTCGACGAGATTGATGGCATCCAGGCGCCCCCCCAGACCAATCTCCAGCACGGCGACATCGACCTGCTCCTGGGCGATCAGCCAGAGGCCGGCCAGGGTGCTGTACTCGAAATAGGTCAGGGAGATATCGCCACGCTCGGCCTCGATCCGATCGAAGGCGGCGCACAGTTGCGCGTCTGTGGCGGGCTGGCCGTGCAGGCCCACGCGCTCGTTGTAGACATGGAGATGGGGAGAGGTACAGGTGCCGACGCGCCGGCCGCTGGCGCGCAGGATGGCATCCAGCATCGCCACAGTAGACCCCTTGCCGTTCGTGCCGGCCACGGTGATCACCAGGGGAGCGGGCCTGCACACGCCAAGCCGGCGTGCCACCTCACGGACACGCTTCAAGCCCAGGTCGATCTCCTTGGGATGCAGCGCCTGAATTCTGTCGAGCCACTGCGCTAGTGTCGGCATTTGCGTTCAGGCCATCCGCGGGGTGAGACAGCAGATCAGGGGCATCCGCTTACAGATGCATCAGTTTGGCAAGCAGTGACGAGATGCGGTCACGCATTTCCTTGCGATGCACGATCATGTCGATGGCCCCGTGCTCCAGCAGGAACTCGCTGCGCTGGAAGCCCTCGGGCAGCTTCACCCGCACCGTCTGACGAATCACGTCCGGGCCGGTGAAGCCAACCAGCGCATTGGGTTCCGCCACGTTGATGTCGCCCAGCATCGCCAGGCTGGCAGAGACGCCGCCGTACACCGGATCCACCAGCACGGAGATGAACGGCAGGCCGTTCTCGCGCAGGCGGGCCAGGGCTGCCGACGTCTTGGCCATCTGCATCAGGGAGATCAAGGCTTCCTGCATGCGGGCCCCACCGCTGGTGGAGAAACAGACAAGCGGCAGGCGCTTGTCGATGCAGGTGTTCACGGCCTGAGTGAATTTCTCGCCGACCACGGCGCCCATGGAGCCGCCGATGAAGGCGAATTCAAAGGCCGCCACGACCATCTCGACACCGTTGACGGTGCCTTCAACCACGATCAGGGCATCCTTCTCGCCCGTCGCTTTCTGGGCGGCTGACAGGCGATCCTTGTACTTCTTCAGGTCACGGAACTTGAGGATATCGACCGGCTCCATGTCGGCATTCAGTTCGACCTGGCCTGCCGGATCAAGAAACAATTCCACACGGCGACGCGCCGTGATGCGCAGGTGATGGTCGCACTTCGGGCAGACTTCCAGATTGCGCTCCAGATCGGGCCGGTAGAGCACGGCCTCGCAGCGCGGGCACTTCTTCCACAGACCCTCTGGCACACTGGCGCGTTGCTTGCCGGGCGTCCCATCAGCCGCGCCAGAGCTGCGGATGGAAGGAAGAATTTTGTTGATCCAACTCATGACAGACTACCGTGATTCACAATTTAAATATTCAAATCAAGTGGATATAACGATTACTTGATGTTTTCTATGGCGCTGCGGATCGACGCGATGACCGCCACGGTGGCTGCCAGATCATCCGGTGTCGCCACGCCGCCCCTGTGCAGACGCGAAATGGCATCCACCAGGGCGCTGCCCACTATAACACCGTCACTGATGCTCGCCATGTCGACGGCAGAGGCCGCGTCCTTGATGCCGAAACCCACCACGACCGGCAGGTCGGTCATGGTGCGCAGGTGTTCAATCTTGGACTTGATATCGCCCTTGTCAGTGATCGCGGCTCCGGTAACGCCCTTCAGCGAAACGTAATAGAGATAGCCGGTGGAACTGGCGCAGATCGAGGCAAGACGCGACTGAGTCGTGGTCGGCGCCACCAAAAATACCGTGTCCAGACCGCGCGGTCGCACCGCGTCGAACAGCTCCGCACATTCGTAGGCCGGCATGTCCACGATAAGCACGCCATCCGCCCCCACCGCCTGAGCGGCACTGGCAAAGGCCTCGTAACCCATGATCTCGATCGGATTCAGATAGCCCATGAGCACGATCGGGGTCGTGGCATCGTGTGCACGGAACTGCCGCACGATATCCATCACGTCGTGCAGTGTGGTGCCCTCGCGCAACGCCCGCTCGGCGCCCAGCTGAATCACGGTGCCGTCCGACGAAGGGTCGCTGAAGGGAATGCCCAGCTCGATGATGTCGGCGCCGGCAGCCACCAGCGCATGCATCAGGGCCAGCGTGGTGCCCTTGTCGGGATCGCCCGCGACCAGATAGGGAATGAGAACCTTGCGTTTTGCTGCCCGCAGGGCGGCCATGGTCTGACTAATACGGCTCATGAGATGTGACTCGCAGACTTGAGATCAGATTTCGATGCCATCGATGCCGGCAACAGTGTGGATGTCCTTGTCGCCGCGCCCGGACAAGTTGATCACCACAATCCTGTCTTTCGGCAACTGTGCCGCCAGCTTGCATCCGTAGGCAATGGCGTGGGCGGACTCGAGCGCCGGAATGATGCCTTCCATGCGGCTTAGATAGCGGAAGGCTTCCAGCGCCTCGGTATCCGTCGCCGCCACATAATTCACGCGGCCTATGTCCTTGAGCCAGGCGTGCTCAGGCCCCACGCCCGGGTAATCCAGACCAGCCGACACAGAGTGGGTCTCCATGATCTGGCCGGCTGCGTCGGTCATCAGATAGGTGCGATTGCCATGCAGAACCCCAGGGCGACCGGCACTTAGTGGCGCCGCATGCCGTCCAGTCTCCAGACCATCGCCACCCGCTTCCACGCCATACATGCTGACATCGGTATCATGCAGGAAGGGGTGAAACAGGCCGATGGCGTTTGAGCCACCGCCGACACAGGCGACCAGCGCATCGGGCAGCCGGCGGAACAGCTCCATGGACTGCTGCCGGGCTTCGCGCCCGATCACTGACTGGAAGTCACGCACCATGCGCGGGTACGGGTGCGGCCCTGCCGCCGTGCCGATGATGTAATAGGTATTGTCGACATTGGTGGCCCAGTCGCGCAGCGCTTCGTTCAAGGCATCCTTGAGCGTGCGCGAGCCGGATTCCACGGCGATCACGCGGGCCCCCATGAGCTTCATGCGGTACACGTTGGCAGACTGCCGCTTGATGTCCTCGGCGCCCATGTAAACGTCGCACTGCAGCCCGAGACGGGCGGCGATGGTGGCACTGGCCACGCCGTGCTGACCGGCACCGGTCTCGGCAATGATGCGCGGCTTGCCCATGAACTTCGCCAGCAATGCCTGCCCAATGGTGTTGTTGATCTTGTGCGCACCGGTATGGTTGAGGTCTTCCCGTTTGAGCACGATCTTCGCACCGCCGAAATGCGCGGTCAGTCGTTCGGCCACATACAAAGGTGACGGACGGCCGACATAGAATTTCAGATCCCGGTCGATCTCGGCCCAGAATTCCGGCTTGCCCGCCATGGTGGTGTATACCTTATCGAGTTCCTCCACGGCGGCAATCAGGGTTTCCCCCACAAAGACACCACCGTAGCGACCGAAATGGCCGTGCGCGTCGGGACCGCTGAAGGGATCTGCGGCAGTGGCGCCGACAACTTGCTCTGGCTTAACAGTTGACACGATTTACCTCGTTTATGAACTCACGCATGCGTTCTACGCTCTTGCGTCCTGGGGCGGATTCAACGCCACTGCTGACATCGACCGCATAGGGTTTGACCTGCCGTATGGCACCTGCCACGTTGGCGGGATCGAGGCCCCCGGCCAGCACGATCTTGGAGGCGGATTCCGCCACGCAGCGCTGGGCGATAGCCCAGTCGAATGCCGTGCCGGTTCCGCCGGCCATGTGTTTGTCGTAACTATCGAGAAGAATGGCGGAACCATTTGAAAATCTGAAAATTTCCTTGGCAAGATCGAGATCGGGTCGAACTCGGATCGCCTTCATGAACGGGAGACCGAACGAGGCGCAGAACGCGGGCGATTCATCGCCGTGAAACTGCAGGCAGTCGAGGTGTACATGCTTCAGCACCAGCTCGACTTCGGCTTCGGTGGGATTCACGAACAGGCCCACCACGTTCACGAAGGCGGGCAGCGCCCGCCGTATGGCGCCAGCACGCTGTGCGTCCAGGGCGCGTGAGCTGCGCGGGTAAAACACCAAGCCGATGGCATCGGCCCCAAGCTCTGCTGCCTGCAGAGCATCCTCTACGCTGGTCAATCCACAGATCTTGATGCGAGTTCGCTGCACACTACTGCCCGGTTCTGGAAAAGGTTGCGATTCTAGCAAAGAACCCTGCGGGAGCCTACGCAAAGGGCTGCAAAAAAGCCGGCCCGACCGAAACCTCCGGAAGACCGAACTCCATGGGATAACGCACGGAAACAAGATACAGACCACAAGGGCTTGCGGTTTTTGCGGCCACCGTGCGATCGCGCGCCCGCAGCACTGTCGCTGCCCACTGGGGCTGTTGTCGCCCTGCCCCGATCTCCATCAAGGTGCCGGCGATGTTGCGCACCATGTGTTGCAGGAAGGCATTGGCCTCAATGTCGATGACGATGAAGCGGTGATGCCGGGTGACTTGCAGGTGCATCACATTGCGGAACGGTGTGCGCGACTGGCAACCAGCGGCACGAAAGGAACTGAAGTCCTGCTCGCCCAGCAGCAACTGCCCGGCGGCGTGCATGGCATCGATATCCAGGGTTTCCCGAGTATGGGTGAGATGGCGGGCAAGCACGGCCGGCTCCACCGGATTGTCGTAGATGACGTAAAGATAGCGGCGGGACTGTGCCGAGAAGCGCGCATGGAAATCGGCCGGCACGGACTTCGCCCAGACGATGCGCAGACTTGGCGGCAGCAGACTGTTGCCACCGCGACGCCAGGCCTTTTCACCACGGTCAACGGCACAATCGAAATGCACCACCTGACCCGTGCCGTGAACGCCAGTATCCGTGCGCCCGGCACAGGTGAGCTTGACGGGATGACTGGTGATCTCCGACAGAGCGGCTTCCAACCTAGCCTGCACGGTGGGCAGGACAGGACTGCCCTGCTGCTGCCAGCCATGAAAGGCGGCGCCGTCATACTCGACGCCGAGGGCGATGCGGTGGGGAAAGGGTGTCTCCAGGTTCAAAGTTTGCTCAGGAGTGTCCGGGCATCCTTGACCTGATCCTCGTCGCCTTCTCGCAGGACCTCTTCAAGAATCTCGCGCGCGCCGTCACTGTCGCCCATCTCGAAATAGGCACGGGCCAGGTCCAGCTTGGTGGCCGCTTCGTCGGCATCGGAGAGGTATTCGAACACGTCGTCATCGTCTTCGACAGCGGCCTTGTCGGCTTCGGGCTTTTCCAGCGAGCTCAGCACAGTCTCGTCGACGAACTGCAGATCATTGTAATCAGCAGCCTTCGCAAGAGAACCGGGCTCTACCCTGACGCTGCTTTCGTAGGCCGCGATCGCACCGCGCTCGAACTCTTCCGCAACACCCACCTTGAGCTGGTTCTCGGAAATGCGCAGTTCAGCGGCCAAGCCGTCCATGCCGGCAAGGGCTGCCGCCTGCTCGGCGGCGCGATTGCGCTTGATCAGCATGAAGACCAGCAGGGAAATGATCAGCGCTGTCACTGCCAGCAGAGCGGCTGTATTGGCCACCAGCGATGCCAGCAGCGTCCCGAGGAAGCTGCGCTCGGGCGCCATGGTGATCACGGTGGGAGGCTCCTCGACGACGGGTTCCTCGGCGGGGGCATTCGCGAGCGACTCCTGCAGCTGCGCCAGTTCCAGGTCGCGCAGCCGGATGATCTCCTGGGCTGACGCGATCTGCTCTTCCAGCAGGCCCAACCGCTCAGTCAGTTCGGCATTCAGCAGGGCGGCGCGATCGGCCTCTTCACGCTGCACCGCCAGGACATCTTCCAGGCTGGCAATGCGTGCATCCAGCTCAGCGCTCTGGCCGCTCACCGCCTGGGTGCCCGGCGCCGCATTGTCGACACTCACCACGCTCAGTTCGCCGCGCGGGCCGGCGTCCGGTGTGGCGGGAGCGGAAGGCGGCGGCGTCAGTGGCTGGGAAGTCAGCGGCACATTGCGACGGTTCTCGAACAGCTGATTCTGGCGGGCAACCTCGCCCGTGGCCTCTCGCGAACTCAGGGCGCGGATCTGCTCGATGTCCGGCAGACGCAGGACCTGGCCACGCCGGATCATGTTGATGTTGTCGCCGATGAAGGCGTCGGTATTCAGGCGCTGGATGGCCAGCATGGTTTGCTGCACCGACACGGAGCTGTCCGGGCGCACGCGCAGTGCGATGTCCCAGAGCGTGTCGTTGGCATCGGTGGTCAGCGTTTCAGCGTCTGCCGGGGCCGCCAGTGGGCCGGGCGTGGCAGCGGGTGTGGCGGGAGTCTGAGGCGCTGGCGCAGCCGCAGCGTTCACGGGCGCAGCAGCGTCCGCCCCGGCGTTCGCATCCAGTTGTGCCACCAGCGCTGCAGGCGGTTCCTCGACGGGTGCCGGACTCGTCGGAGCCGGCTCGGCAGGCGCTGCCAGCCGCATGGATTGTGCTTGTGAATCGCCCGAAGAATCAGCCGCAATTGATTGATTTATAGATTTTTGTGAAAAAGATTCCTGCGTTTCGACTTGCTGCGACGGCTGCTGAATCACCAGTGCCGGGGCATCCTGCGCAAACGCGGGCAGGTCCAGCAGCACGGTGTATTCGCTCAGCAGACGCCCGGACGGCCAGCGGGTCTCCAGCACAAAACTCAGATAGGGCTCGCGCACCACATCCTGGGTGCTGATCTGCACAACCGCTTCTGCTCCGGCGGGGCGCACATCAAAGCGGATATTGTCGAGAAAGGCTTCGCGATCGATGGAGAAACGTTCGAAGTCGCTGTCGGAAGCCAGCTGGGCACTGATCTGCTCGGCGCGAACGCTACCCAGCTGGAGAACGGGAATATTGGCCCGAAGGGGCTGGTTCAGCGCCGACTCTAGGGTGATTTCACCCAGGCCGAGGGCCTTGGCATTGGCCGCCGCCAACAGCACGAACGAGGTAAAAATCACCACCGGCTTTCTGACCATTTTCCGTTCCTTCTTTTTATGGCTGGTGAGGCTGTCACACTCGACTGCTGGAAGGTTGGGTGCACGCAGGGAAAGGAGGTCTAAGCGACCTCACAATCCCGAGAAACACGCTTCAAAAACGCGTGCAAGTATTCATTACAAATAGTCTTTTATCAACACTTCGGCAATCTGTACGGAGTTCAGCGCAGCCCCTTTTCGCACGTTGTCTGACACAATCCACAGATTCAGTCCGTTGGGATGCGAAATGTCGGAACGGATGCGACCCACCAGCACAGCATCCTTGCCGGCGGAATCTCCTACCGCTGTCGGATAGCCACCGGGCTTGCGCTCGTCCATCAACTCCACACCCGGCGCGTTTGCCAGCAGCGCGCGCACTTCCTCGACACTGATCGGGCTGCGCGTTTCGATGTGCACGGCTTCGGAGTGAGAATAGAACACCGGCACCCGCACGCAGGTGGCATTCACCCGGATGGAGTCGTCACCCAGGATCTTCTTGGTCTCCCAGGACATCTTCATCTCTTCCTTGGTATAGCCATTGTCCAGGAACACGTCAATTTGAGGCAGCACATTGAAGGCGATCTGCTTGGGGTAGACCTTGGTGACCGGCGTGCGACCGTTGAGGAGATCGGCCGTCTGCTTGGCCAGCTCCTCGATGGCCAGCTTGCCCGTGCCCGATACCGCCTGATAGGTGGCGACGTTGATGCGCTCGATGCCCACCTTGTCGTGAATCGGCTTGAGCGCCACCAGCAACTGGATGGTGGAGCAATTCGGGTTGGCGATGATGTTGCGATTGGGATAATCCGCGATGCGCTCCGGGTTCACTTCGGGCACCACCAGCGGGATGTCGGCCTCGTAACGGAAGTGAGAGGTATTGTCGATGACGACACACCCTGCCCTGCCCGCCTTTTCGGCGTACTGCGCCGACACACTGCCGCCGGCCGAGAACAGACCGATCTGCGCCTTGGAAAAATCGAAGTCAGCCAGGTTCTGCACCGTGACAGGCTTGCCGCGGAACATCAGCTTCGTGCCGGCGGAGCGCTCGCTGGCCAGCAGAAACAGCTCACCCACCGGAAAATTGCGCTCCTCCAGAATGCTGATCAGCGTCTCGCCGACCGCTCCTGTTGCGCCCACCACTGCCACGTTGTAAGTCTTCATTGCAAGTCGTCCTGTCGGAAATCAGAGTTCAATTGCGCGGCCTGAGACTCAGGCCTGCGCACCAAAATACCAGGGAGCGGACGCCTTCCAGCGCGCCTCGAAGGCCTTGATCGCATCGGCGTCCTGCAGGGTGATGCCGATGTCGTCCAGCCCATGGAGCAGGCAGTACTTGCGGAAGCTGTCCACCTCGAAGGCGATGGTGCTGCCATCGGGCTTCACGATCACTTGACGCTCGAGATCCACGGTCAGGGAATAGCCTTCGGCGGCATCCACCTCCAGGAAGAGCTGATCGAAAATTTTCTTATCAACAACAATGGGTAGGATCCCATTCTTGAAGCAATTATTGAAGAAAATATCGGCATAGCTCGGGGCGATGATCACGCGGAAACCGTAGTCGTCCAGCGCCCAGGGCGCGTGTTCGCGGCTGGAGCCGCAACCAAAGTTCTCCCGCGCGAGCAGCACGGAGGCTCCCTTGTAACGCGGCTTGTTCATCACGAAATCGGGATTCAGCGGCCGGCTGCTGTTGTCTCGTCCGGGCTCGCCCTTGTCCAGATATCGGTGCTCGTCGAACAGATTCGGGCCGAAGCCGCTGCGCTTGATCGACTTGAGGAACTGCTTGGGGATAATGAAGTCGGTGTCGACATTCGCCCTGTCCAGAGGCATGACCAGCCCGGACTGCATGGTGAACTTTCTCATTGCTTGGAACCTCTGCTTGAATTCGAGTACATGGGACGGTCTCAGGCGGGTCGATCGGCCGTGAACAGGATGTCACGCACGTCGACGAAATGGCCGTGGATGGCAGCTGCCGCAGCCATGGCCGGGCTCACCAGATGCGTGCGTCCGCCGAAGCCCTGACGCCCCTCGAAGTTGCGGTTGGAGGTGGACGCACAATGCTTGCCCGCCCCGAGCTGGTCGGCATTCATTGCCAGACACATGGAACAGCCGGGCTCGCGCCACTCCAGGCCTGCCTCGATGAAGATCTTGTCCAGACCTTCTGCCTCCGCCTGCTTCTTGACCAGGCCGGAACCTGGCACAACCAGCGCCATCTCGACGTTGGCAGCCACCTTGCGGCCCTTGACCACCGCCGCGGCAGCGCGCAAATCCTCGATGCGCGAGTTGGTGCAGGAACCGATGAAGATGCAGTCCAGCTTGATGTCAGTGATGCGCGTGCCTGGCTTCAGGCCCATGTACTTCAAGGCCTGGCGCATGTTCTCGCGACGCGTCGGGTTGTCTTCCTTGTCCGGATCAGGCACTTCGCCGGTGATGGGTGCCACCATTTCGGGCGAGGTTCCCCAGGTCACCTGTGGAATGATGTCCGCGGCATCGATCACCACCACACGGTCGAAATGCGCATCGGAATCGCTCACCAGGGAACGCCAGGCGGCAGCCGCCTTCTCCCACATGTCACCCTTGGGCGCAAACGGACGCCCCTTGATGTAGTGCAGCGTGGTTTCGTCCACGGCGATCAGGCCGGCGCGAGCGCCCGCCTCGATGGCCATGTTGCACACCGTCATGCGGCCTTCGATGCTCAGGGAGCGGATGGCTTCGCCGCCAAACTCGATGGTGTAGCCGGTGCCGCCTGCCGTGCCGATCTCGCCGATGATGGCCAGCACGATGTCCTTGGCGGTGACACCAGGATTCAATCGCCCATCCACACGGATCAGCATGTTCTTCATCTTGGTCTGCAGCAGGCACTGCGTGGCCATCACATGCTCCACCTCGGAGGTGCCGATGCCATGCGCCAGCGCGCCCAGCGCCCCATGCGTGGAGGTGTGGGAGTCGCCGCAGACGATGGTCATGCCCGGCAGGGTGGCGCCCTGCTCCGGACCGACCACATGCACGATGCCCTGACGCTCATCATTCATGTCCAGCTCGAAGATGCCGAATTCGCGGCAATTGTCGTCCAGCGTCGTGACCTGAATGCGGGAGATCGGGTCGCGGATGCCTTCCAGGCCTTGCTGGCGCTCTTCGCGAGTCGTGGGGATGTTGTGGTCGGGCGTTGCAAAGTTGGCCTCTGCGCGCCACGGACGTCGCCCGGCCAGACGCAGACCCTCGAAGGCCTGGGGCGAAGTGACTTCGTGAATCAGCTGGCGGTCGATATAGATGAGTGCCGTCCCGTCATCGCGCTGCTTCACGAGATGAGAGTCCCAGAGTTTGTCGTACAAGGTTTTACCAGTCATGAGAATTTACCGTCTTGGCCATCACTGTGAGATGTGGGAAAACTATACTCGTCGATCTTCAATAACCGAAATGAAACTATTTTATTATTTGGATTCCTTGCAGGAATTCTATTGACCCGCGCCGATCACTGGCGTGGCAGAGACTACGCCGACATTCTGCGCACGATGTCGAAGCAGATGATCCATCAGCACGATGGCCATCATGGCCTCGGCAATCGGCGTGGCACGGATGCCTACACAGGGATCATGGCGGCCGGTGGTGACGACTTCGACGGGGTTGCCGTGAATGTCCATGGAGCGGCCGGGCAGGCGAATGCTGGAGGTGGGCTTGAGAGCGATGCTGGCCAGGATGTCCTGACCTGAGGAAATGCCACCCAGGATGCCCCCGGCATTGTTCGAGAAGAAACCCTCGCGGCGCATCTCATCACGGTGCTCGGTGCCCTTCTGGGTCACACACTCGAAACCGGCGCCGATCTCCACCCCTTTCACCGCGTTGATGCTCATCAGCGCATGGGCAAGGTCGGCATCGAGGCGGTCGAACACCGGCTCGCCGAGGCCGACCGGCACTCCGCTGGCCACCACATTGATGCGGGCGCCGATGGAGTTGCCCTCTTTGTTCAAGGCCGCCATATAGGCTTCCATTTTCGGCACACGAGCCGCATCCGGGCAGAAGAACGGGTTGCGCTCGACTTCATCCCAGTCGAAATTCTCGATCTTGATGGGGCCAAGCTGGCACATATAGCCCCGGATCTGCACCCCGCAGTGTTCGAGCAGATACTTCCTCGCAATGGCGCCAGCGGCCACTCGCATGGCAGTCTCACGGGCAGAGGAACGGCCACCTCCGCGGTAGTCACGAATGCCGTACTTCTGCAGATAGGTGTAATCGGCATGGGCGGGACGGAACTGTTCGGCGATCCGGCCATAGTCCTTGGAGCGCTGATCGGTGTTCTCGATGAGAAGGCCGATGGGCGTGCCGGTGGTGCGCCCCTCGAAGACGCCGGAAAGAATCCGCACTTCGTCGGCTTCCTGACGCTGGGTGGTGAAACGCGAGGTGCCGGGCTTGCGCCGATCGAGATCCCGTTGCAGGTCCTCCACGCTCAGTGCCATGCCAGGCGGACAGCCGTCCACGATGCAGCCCAGCGCGGGGCCGTGGCTCTCACCGAAGGTGGTGACCGTGAAGAGCTTGCCGATCGAGTTTCCAGACATGCGTCACCTGCGGTGAAGAAGTTGAGTGCCGCGCCCGCCTCGGGCGCCTAGAAAGGCCGCGAATTGTACACCATGATCCTGGGTGTTACGAATCATCCCAGACTGATGCTCAGACAAAGTGCTGTGCAAAGTCCCGCAGCTGCTCTCGCGTCAGCAGAAGCACCCCGTCACCGCCATGGGCAAATTCGAGCCATAGCAGCGGGACCCCGGGAAGTCGGGCACTCAAGGCCTCGCGTGAGTAGCCCACTTCCATGATCAGCACCCCCTCGGGCGCGAGCAGGTCCGCCGCCTCGCGCAGGATGCGCAGCGGAATCGCCAGCCCGTCATCCTCCGAGAGCAGACCCAGTGCCGGCTCGTGACGGTACTCCGGCGGCAGCTCGTCCACTTCCTGCTGGGAGACATAGGGAGGATTGCAGAGAATCAGGTCGTAGGGCCCCTGCAGCGCGGCAAACAGGTCCGACTGCACAGCCCGGACACGCGACTCGAGGCCGTGACGCTGGACATTGGCGCGCGCCACCTCCAGGGCCTGGGGGGAAATGTCGGCCAGATCCACGCGGCTGTCCTCGAATGTCAGCGCCGTCGCGATGCCGATGCAGCCACTGCCAGTGCACAGGTCCAGGATGTGCTCGGGCGTGCGAGGCAGGAGCGTCGCGAATTCCTGCTGGATCAATTCGGCAATCGGGGAGCGTGGAATCAGCACCTGCTCGTTCACTGTGAAGGGAAGTCCTGCAAACCAGGCTTCCCCCACCAGGTACGCCACAGGCAGCCGCTCCACCAGACGCCGCGTGGCGAGCGCTTCGACTTTCTGCTGCTCCTGTGCCGTGATCGCGCGACTCATGATCTGCTCGTCGGCAGTGAAGGGAATCTGCAGCGCACAGAACACGAGATAGACGGCTTCGTCCCAGGCATTGTCGGTGCCATGTCCATAGAACAGGTCGGCCTCGTCGAAGCGAGTGGCGAGCTTATCGAGCACCTCGCCCAGGCTGAGCATATGCATTGCAGTCAAGATCATCGTCCTCAAGGGGGTGGCCAGAAATCACTTTACCGGGCCGTGGGGTGTATCGTACGGTAGGCGCCTCTGCCACAGACAGGACACCAGCAAGCGAACATGAGTGACACAATGGAACGCGCTTATCGCGACATCATCACAGCCATCGGCGAGGACCTCGAGCGTCCCGGACTCGCGGACACACCGCGCCGCGCAGCCAAGGCCATGGATTTCCTGATGCGGGGCTATCGTCAAGACATCGACGAAGTGATCAACGATGCCTTGTTCCCCTCGGATTCCGACGAGATGGTCATCGTGAAGAACATCGAGCTGTATTCCATGTGCGAGCACCACATGCTGCCCTTCATTGGCAAGTGCCATGTCGCCTACATACCGCGCGGCAAGGTGATCGGCCTGTCCAAGATCGCCCGCATCGTCGACATCTTCGCGCGTCGCCTGCAGATTCAGGAGAATCTGACCAAGGAGATCGCCGAGACGATCGTGTCGAAGACCGGCGCGACCGGCGCGGGTGTCATCATCGAGGCCCAGCACATGTGCATGATGATGCGTGGCGTGGAAAAGCAGAATTCCATCATGACCACGTCGTGCATGCTGGGCGCATTCCGCAACAGTCAGAGCACGCGCAACGAGTTCCTGTCCCTCATAAGCAAGTAAGCCTATTCACTGAGCACGATCTCGACGCGATCCGAACAAGGCGCCTGGGCACAGGCGGGCGCCAGCGGACCTGCACCCCTTGCCTGCAGCCGTGCCGCATCGATGCCCGCCTGCTGCAGCGCCTCGACGACCGCCTGTGCGCGACGCTGCGTGCGCGTGATCAGCGCATCGACATCGCCACTTTCCCGCAGATGCCCTACCACCAACACACGCAATTCGGGCGCGAGAGCCAGGGCACCGGCCACCAATTCAAGCCCTTCGGATTCCAGCAGTGCATCGTCTTGACCGAAACGGATTGCACGCACGATCACGCTGCCTTCCTGCTGCAGGCGTTCAAGCAGAGACTGCGGCGACTCGGGACCGGGCTGCGTGTCGGCGAGCACGGGTTCGAGCACGTCGAGATGGGCATAGACACTGCGATTGCCCCGCGTGATCACGTAGAGCACGAAGTAGCGATCGCTCTCGCCTGCCGCATTGCTGGAGCTGAGGGCGACATAGAACTGCTCCTGCTCCGGACCATAGAGAATGCGATTGCCGAGAACGTCATTCGCCCAGAAATTGCTGCTGCCGCAGGCGCGGCCCTGACAGCGGAACAATTCCTCTGTCTGGCCGGCAATGGCCCCCAGGTAGTGCGCGAAGACCTCGGCGCCGCTGAATCCGGAAGGGATCTGATAGGTGATGCGGGTCAGCTCGCCCTGCAGCCGCTCTTCGCGTCCGGCAGTCACCCTTCCATTCACGCGTTGCAGACGACCAAGCGCCAGTCTGTAGTTGCCGGCCGGCTGGGCGTCATACTGGACAATCGATGCTCCGGGAAAACGTGCAATCCCAGGAAAGTCGCGTGCTCCCGGCACATCGCCGGCCCCTTGGGCAACGGCGTGTGTGGCCAGCCAGAACGGCAGGAGCGCAGGCAGGGCTGCTCTCAGCCAGCCGCGCACGATGTCACGCCACATCGCTGTCATCATGGCGCGTGGCAGTGCGGCTGCTGCGACGGCGTGCAGGTTTCGCGACCGGCTGCGCATCATCGTGCTGCTCGACATCGCCCCCCTCGGGCACATGCACTTCCACGTCCTGTTCCTGGTCCATGTCGGCCTCTGTCTCGGCGGTCTCTGCAGGCGTTGGCCCAGCCGCAAAGGGGGCAAACGGAAACGGCTTGAATTCACTGTTGTAAGTGAGGAAATCCAGTACCTGACGCACATAGGCAGTCAAGGCCGCGCCGAGTTCCCGCAGATTGCGGTTGTCGGCTCCGGTCAGCAGGCCAAACAGGGCCTGCGCAATGATGAGCAGCGTCAGCACCATGCCCGCCAGATACAGGGCCACCGCCAGAGCCAGCATGAACGCTATGCGGAACCACTGTGCGGGTTGCTTCAGATTCTCGACGATATCGTCTGCCATGATTACTCCTTCAGGTTCAACACCTTGGTCTGATTGGCCTCGTATTCCACATCGAGCGCCTGTTCTCCCAGCATCAGGGATGCCACGATCTGTCGCACTGAACTGCCACCGTACACGATCTGGTAGAGCCCGTTCACGAGGGGCATGTAGACGCCCAGCTCGTCGGCCTTCTCCTTGACCAGCTTGAGCGTGTTCACGCCTTCTGCCACTTGACCGACTTCGGCCGTGGCTTCTTCGATGGACTTGCCCTGCCCCAGCGCAAAGCCTACCCGGAAATTGCGGCTCAGCGGTGACGAGCAGGTGACCACGAGATCGCCCACGCCCGACAGACCGAGAAAGGTCATCGGGTCTGCCCCGAGCTTGCGGCCGAAGCGCGCCATCTCCGTGAGACTGCGCGTCACCAGCATGCTGTTGGTGTTGTGGCCCATGCCCATCGCCGATGCGAGACCTGCAATGATGGCATAGATGTTCTTGAGCGCACCGCCGAGTTCCACCCCGAACATGTCGTCATTGGTGTAGACGCGGAAGTACTCCGACTTGAGGATGCGCTGCACCGTCTCACGCACTGAGGCATGGGCGCTGGCGATCACCGTGCCGGTGAGATTGCGGGCCGCGATCTCCTTGGCGAGATTGGGCCCACTCAAGACGCCGATGCGCGCCGCTGGACATTCCTCGGCGAGTATCTGACTCATCAACTGGAAACTGCCGGCCTCGATGCCCTTGGTGGTGCTCACGAGAATGGCATCCTCCGGTGCCCAGCGCCGCATGTCGCGCACCACGGCACGAAAATAGGCACTCGGCACGGCGACAAAAATCACTTCGGCATCCTGCACTGCCAGCTGCATGTCGTGGAAGGCCCTGACATTGTCACGCAGGACATAGCCAGGCAGATACTGGCTGTTCTGGTGCGTGTGATTGACCTCGTCGACCAGCACCTCGCTGCGCATCCAGAAATTCACGCGATAGCCATTCTGCGCAATGATGTTGGCAATCACGGTACCGAAGCTGCCGCCGCCGAGAACGGCGATGCTGCGTTCACTGATCAATTGTCTGACTCCCCGGGGAAAGGTTTAGGCACGACACTGCACTCACTCAGAACACCCGGTTCAGGCCGTCAAGCGCAGCAATGCGATAGGCTTCGGCCATGGTGGGGTAATTGAAGGTGGTGTCGAGGAAATAACGCATGGTGTTGGCCCTGCCTTCCTGCAGCATGATGGCCTGACCGATGTGCACGATCTCGGAAGCCTGATCGCCAAAACAGTGGATGCCCAGTATCTCCAGCGTGTCGAAGTGAAAGAGAATCTTGAGCATGCCCACCTGCTCGCCGGTGATGAGACCGCGTGCGGTGTTCTTGAAGAAGGCCTTGCCGACTTCGTACGGGATGCGCTCATTGGTCAGCTCACGCTCGGTCTTGCCGAGGGTGCTGATCTCCGGGATGGTGTAGATGCCTGTGGCGAAACGATCGATCTCGACGCAGGCCGCCGGATCGACAATCGCGTTGGAGGCTGCCCGTCCCTGGTCGTAGGACACACTCGCCAGCGACGGCCAGCCCACGACATCGCCCGCAGCGAAGATGTTGTCGACTTTCGTGCAGTAGCGCTTGTCGATCTCCAGTTGACCACGTGAATTGGGTTCTAGGCCGATGGCGGCCAGATTCAATTGATCCGTGTTGCCGGTGCGACCGTTGGCCCAGAGCACGATGTCGCTCTTGATGCGCTTGCCGGACTTCAAGTGCGTGACGATGTGCGTGTCGAAGTACTCCAGCCTGTCATATTCCTCATTATGCCGGCTGCGCACGCCGGCGTTGCGCAGGTGATAACTCAGCGCATCGGAAATCTCCCAGTCGAGGAACGAGAGCAGCGTGCTGGCGGGGTTGATCAGTTCCACCTTGGCGCCAAGTCCCCCAAATATGGAGGCGTACTCGCAGCCTATCACGCCGGCACCGATCACCGTCACCTTGCGCGGGGAATGATCGAGCTGAAGGATCGTGTCGCTGTCGAAAATGCGCGGATGCGTGAAGTCGACGTTGTCCGGGCGATACGGACGCGAACCCGTCGCGATGATGAAATGCTCTGCCTTCAGCAGCGGACCGCGATTGCCGAGACGGATCGTGTTGCGATCCACGAAGCTCGCCTGGCCGTGAAGGATGTCGATGCCGTTCTTCTCGTAATAACCGGCGCGCAGATGCACCTGCTCATCGATGACGCGCGCAGCATGACGCATGATGTCCTGGAAACAGGGTCGACGCAGCGTGGCAAATTCGCGCAGCAGCGGATTGCTGCTGAATTGCATCACTTGTTTCACCGATTGGCGCAGTGCCTTCGAAGGTATGGTGCCCAGATGCGTGCAATTGCCGCCCACCTTCTCGCGGTCGGAAATCACCGCCACACGTCGGCCTTTCTTGGCGGAATTCATGGCCGCAGACTCGCCTGCGGGACCACTCCCGATCACGATGATGTCGTACTGCATCTGCTGCTTCAAGGCGGCGGCTCTCCCGTGCTTCAGCGTGCGGCTTCGTCACATTTGGCGGGGTTGCCACCGCACACTGAACAGCTGCTGTCGCCGCCATTGTTCAAGCCACCGCAAGAGCCCTTCAGGGGTTTGCGACCGAACATCACGCCGATCGCCATGCCGGCGACCACCAGCAGCAGCAGGATGAACGTTCCAATCAGAGTGGCCATGAGTCTAGTTTCCCGAATCCAGATAATGTTCAAAACCTGTGGTGTAGCGATCGACGAAGGTGTCATTCACATCGTCTCGCGCGACGAAATACACTGCCAGACCAAGCTCCTCGGCGAGCGCGAAACCACGCTCGACGCCGAGTACCATGAAGGCCGTGGCGAGCGCATCGGCTCGCGCGGCAGTGCTGTCGATCACATAGACCCCTGCGAGATTGTGCGAGATCGGCCTGCCAGTCTGCGGGTCTATCTCGTGGGAGTAATGTACACCGTCCTCCTCGAAATAGTTGCGATAATCGCCCGAGCCTGCCACGGCGATGGGTTCACCCCTGGCATAGAAGATATTGTGTACCTGCGGCGCCGTGTCGACTGGTTTCTCGATGGCCGGCACCCAGCTTTGATTGCCAGGCTTGTAACCACGAATCCGCAATTCGCCTCCGACCTCGATGAAGTAACTCGTCACTCCGCGCGAATCCAGGTAATCAGCCACCTTGTCCACACCGTAGCCCTTGGCGATGCCGCTCAAGTCCACATAGACATCGGCCGTCTTTCGCAGGCTGCGACTGTCAATGTCGAGGGTGAGATGATGCGAGCCGACACGGGCCAGCAGCGCGTCGATCTCCGCCTGCGTCGGTATCCGATCCTCGCGGCGATCCTCCGGCCCGAACCCCCAGCGATTCACCAGCGGCCCGACCGTCACATCGAATGCGCCGTCCGTGACAAGATTGAGCTCCAGCGCCAAGGCCAGCACTTCGGTCATGTCGTCGGAAAGCGCAACGTCCTGGTCGACTGCCGCGGCATTGAGTCGCGACAGTTCCGAATCCGGGGCATAGGTGGACATCTGCTCGCGATCGACACGTTCGAGAATTCGCGACACGTCGACGGAAATCTGCTCCAGGGTGCTGCCTGACGGGAGGTCCACAAGCTTGACACTGTAGCGGGTGCCCATGGTGCCGCCACCGAACTCGTGAATGACTGCGGTGTCGGTTTGTCGGTTGAACAGGAGGAACCCGACGACCAGAACGGCCACGGAGAAAAACAGCAGGCTTTGGCGTCTCGACACGGTGTTCATGGGGATTCAGATCCGGTCGCCACCCCCGGCGCAACACCGTGGGCACGCAGAGAAATGACGATCAGGAGAACTCGTCCAGCGCGATGTTCTCATCCTCGACACCCAGATCCTTGAGCATCTTGATGACGGCGGCATTCATCATGGGCGGGCCGCACATGTAGAACTCGCAGTCTTCGGGCGCCACATGGTCCTTGAGATAGTGCTGATAGACCACGTTGTGAATGAACCCGGTCATGCCGGTCCAATTGTCCTCCGGCTGCGGGTCGGACAGGGCAACGTGCCAGGTGAAATTCTCGTTCTCCGCGGCCAGCATGTTGAAGTCGTCGACGTAAAACATTTCCTTCAGGCTGCGGGCGCCATACCAGAAGGTGATCTTGCGCTTGGTCTTGATGCGGCGCAGTTGATCGAAGATGTGCGAGCGCATGGGCGCCATGCCGGCACCACCCCCGATGAAGACCATCTCGGAATTGGTGTCCTTGGCGAAGAACTCACCGAAGGGGCCAAACACCTTGATCTTGTCACCCGGCTTGAGGCTGAAGACATAGGACGACATGATGCCGGGCGGAAAGCTGGATTTGGGCGGCGGCGTGGCAATGCGGATATTGAACTTGATGATGCCCTTCTCTTCCGGATAGTTGGCCATCGAGTACGCACGAATGGTGGTCTTTTCGGTCTTGGAGACGAGCTTGAACAGGCCGAACTTCTCCCAGTCACCACGGAATTTCTCGCCGATCACGAAGTCCTTGTAGTGCACCTCATGGGCCGGCACTTCCAGCTGGACATACCCCCCGGCACGGAAATCGACGCTGTCGCCATCGGGAATCCTGAGAACCAGTTCCTTGATGAAGGTGGCCACGTTGTCGTTGGAGACCACGGTGCATTCCCACTGCTTGACACCGAAAAACTCGGGCTCGACCTCGATCTTCATGTCCTGCTTCACGGCCACCTGGCAGGACAGCCGCCAGTGCGCCTTGGCCTCGCCAAGGGTGAAGTGACCCTGCTCGGTCGGCAGCATGGAACCACCGCCATCCACCACCTGACATTTGCACTGACCACAGGTGCCACCGCCGCCACAGGCAGAGGACAGATAGATGCCAGCGTCTGCCAGAGTGGTCAACAGCTTGCCGCCTGCAGGCACGACGATGGACTTGGCAGGGTCCCCGTTGATCTCGATCCTGACGTTACCCGTGCTGACCAGCCTGGCTCTGGCAACGAGAATCAGTGCCACGAACACCATGACCACCACGGTGAACATCAGCACGCCGCCCGCTATAGCTGCAATATCGATCATCTCTTTATAACCTGTTGACTACAGTGACAAGCCGCTGAATGACATGAAGCCCAGCGACATCAGGCCGGTGGTAATGAAGGTGATGCCCATGCCCCGCAGACCCTGCGGCACATCGCTGTACTTGAGCTTTTCGCGAATCCCCGCCATGGCTGTGATCGCCAGCGCCCATCCCACTCCTGCACCGGTGCCGTACACCACGCTTTCAGAGAAGGTGTAATTGCGCTCTACCATGAACAGGGACGCGCCCATGATGGCGCAGTTCACGGCGATCAGCGGCAGAAACACCCCGAGGGCGTTGTAGAGCGCCGGCATGTACTTGTCGAGGAACATTTCCAGCACCTGCACCACCGCAGCGATCACGCCGATGTAGCAGATGAAACCCAGAAAGCTGAGATCGAGATCGGGGAAGCCCATCCAGGCCAGGGCACCATCCTTCAGCAGATAGGTGAACAGCAGATTGTTCAGAGGCACAGTGATGATCTGTACAGCGGTGACAGCCACGCCCAGACCCACGGCTGTTTCGACTTTCTTGGACACTGCGATGAAGGTGCACATGCCCAGGAACATCTGCAGGGCCATGTTCTCGACGAAGACTGCGCGAACCGCAAGACTCAGATAGTGTTCCATCAGTGTGCGACCTCCTGAGTGGTGTGCGCCGCGAGCTTGAACTCGGACTTCTCAACCTGATCAACGCGCTTGGTGCGCACGATCCAGATCAGGAAACCAATGATGAAGAACGCACTTGGCGCCAGCAGCATCAGACCATTGGGCTGATACCAGCCGCCGTTGGACACCAGCGGCAGAATCTCTATGCCGAACAGACTGCCCGACCCGAACAGTTCACGCACGCTGCCGAGAATCAGCAGGACAGTGCTGTACCCCAGGCCGTTGCCGATACCGTCCCAGAAGCTTGGCACCGGCGGGTTCTTCATGGCGTAGGCTTCCGCACGCCCCATCACGATGCAGTTGGTGATGATCAGACCGACGAACACGCTCAGCTGCTTGCTGATCTCGTAGGCGAAGGCCTGCAGCAGCTGATCCACCGCGATCACCAGGGTCGATATGATCGCCATCTGGATGATGATGCGGATGCTGCTGGGCATGTAATTGCGCACCATCGAGATGAAGAAGTTCGAGAAGGCCACGACCAGCGTCAGCGCCACACACATGACGATGGTGACGCGCAGGCTCGTCGTCACGGCCAGTGCGGAGCAGATGCCCAGGATCTGCAGGGTGATCGGGTTTTCCGCCACTATGGGCTTGAACAACAATGTCTTCGTGTCAGTTGCCATTACAACCTCGCCCTTCAACCTTCATTCAAATTGTTCAGGTACGGCCCGAAACCATTCGGCCCCAGCCAGAATGCAATCATGTTGTCCACGCCACGGCTGGTGAGGGATGCCCCGGACAGACCATCAATCTCGTAGTCGCCTTCACCACGGCCCTTGATCACGCTCAAGGCCACGTCACCCTGGGCGTCAAAGACTTTCTTGCCCGGCCACAGGGCTTTCCAGCGCGGATTGTTGATCTCGCCGCCAAGCCCTGGCGTTTCCTTGTGTTCGTAGAAGCCGATGCCATTGACTGTGTTGCCATCGCCGTCCAGAGCGATATAGCCGTAGATGGTGCCCCAAAGGCCATAACCACTCACCGGAATCACGAGCGTCTCGATGGAGCCGTCCTCGGCAGGCAGGGTGTAGACCGTGGAATAACGGACACGGCGCTTCAGATCGGCAATGTCGTCCTCGGCTGCAAGCGCATCGCTGAACTGCGAGTCGCTCAGAACGGAACGCTCGTCATAGGTTTGCGGGTCGATGCCAAGCTCGGCGAGGCGCTCTTCGCCAAGCACTTCCCCTGTTTCGAGCTCAACCACCTGCAGGGTGAAGCGGGAGAACAGGTCATCCACCTCGGCGTTGCTGTTGAGCGCCGGATCGAACATGCCGGCAGCGGCCAGAATGTTCTTGTTGCGATCCAGCAACTTGTTGTTGACCTGGAACGGCTTGAGGATCACGGCAGCGCTGGAGATGAACACCGAGCAGACGACGCACAGAACCAGAGCGACCTTGATGGTACCGCCGACTGAATCTTTAGACTGCATTGCGTGCAAGCCTCCTCTTGATGTTCGCTCTCACCACGACATAGTCGATAAGCGGCGCAAACAGATTGCCGAACAGAATCGCGAGCATGACGCCCTCGGGGTAGGCGGGATTCAGCACGCGGATCATGACAACCATGACACCGATCAGGGCGCCGTAGACCCACTTGCCCGTGTTGGTCATGGACGCCGATACGGGGTCAGTGGCCATGAACACCATGCCGAACGCGAAACCTCCGAGTACCAGATGCCAGTACCAGGGTGTGGCGAAGAAGGGATTGGTATCCGAGCCAACCATGTTGAGCAGCGTGGAAAACGCCACCATGCCCAGGAACATGCCAAGCATGATGCGCCAGGACGCGATGCGCGTGATCAGCAGCAGCGCGCCACCCAGCATGATCGCCAGCGTGGAGGTTTCACCGATGGAGCCCTGCTCCCTGCCGATGAAGGAATCCATCCAGGTCAGCTCCTGACCAGTGGCAGCGGACATCACCGGCAGCCCGCTGGCCGCCAGTTGACTGAGTGACGTGGCGCCACTGAAGCCGTCCACGGCGGTCCATGCGGCATCACCGGTCATCTGCGGAGCATAGGCAAAGAACAGGAAGGCACGTCCGACCAGAGCCGGGTTGAGGAAATTCTTGCCAGTGCCGCCGAATACCTCCTTGCCCACTACCACGCCGAAACTGATACCGAGCGCGGCCTGCCACAGCGGAATATCCGGCGGCAGGATCAGCGAAAAGAGAATGGAAGTGACGAAGAAGCCTTCATTGATTTCGTGACGTCGAATGGTGGCGAACAACGCTTCCCAGAAACCGCCGACGATGAAGATCACGGCGTAGAGTGGCAGATAGTGGACGGCGCCGAACCAGAAGCAGTCCCAGATGCTGTTGGGGTTATAAGAGGATAAGAGCTCGATCCAGAACGCGCGCCAGTCGCCGGTGGTGGTCAGCCCCATGTTGGCCATCGCGGTGGTGGCCTGGTAGCCCACGTTGTACATGCCGTAGAACATTGCCGGGAACGCCGCGAACCAGACGGTGATCATGATCCGCTTGAGATCGACGCCATCCCGCACATGCGAACCGGAGACCGTGACACGACTGGGGGTGTAGAAGATCGTGTCCACCGCTTCGTACAAGGGATAGAACTTTTCGTAGCGCCCGCCCTTCTCGAACTGCGGTGCCATGTCATCGAGTATTCTGCGCAAACCCATAGTTGCCTTATCCACTAACTTTCTTTTTCGATGCGAGTCAGGTTGTCCCGCAGGATTGGACCGTATTCATATTTGCCGGGGCAGACATAGGTGCACAGGGCCATATCTTCCTCATCGAGTTCTAGTCCACCCAGACTTTGCACCACTTCGATGTCGCCCACGATCAGCGCCCGCAGCAGCTGGACGGGCAGGATGTCCAGCGGCATGACCCGCTCGTAGCTGCCCACGGGCACCATGGCACGCGGACTGCCATTGGTGGACGTGCCAAGGGCGAACTTGCGCCCCTTGAAGAGACTTGAGAGATAGATGCCCAGCGCAGAATGTCGTTCAGTGCCAGGCGACAGATAGCCAAGCAGCGCCCGTTCACGCCCCTCGTGCACCACCGAGACCTGCAGATGATAGCGTCCGAGGTAATTCTCGACGCCATGTGCCGTGCGACCGGAGAGCACGGAACCGGAAATCACGCGGTTCTCCCCGGCTTTCAATTCGCCGGCACACAAGTCTTCCAGGTTCGCGCCGATGCGGGTGCGCACCAGTCGAGGCTTGTCGACCTGCGGGCCGGCAAGTGCCACCACACGCTCGACATTCAGCCTGCCCGTGGTGAAGAGCCTGCCCACCGCAATGACATCCTGGTAGTCGATGCTCCAGACCTGCTTCTTGAGGCTGACCGGGTCGAGGAAGTGAATATGCGTGCCCGTGAGACCTGCGGGATGCGGCCCCCCAAAACTCTCGACCTTGACGTTGGAGGCGAACGCGTGATCTTCCAGACCCGCGAAACTGCCAGCGGCTCGACAGACGAACAGCGCCCCTTCGGTGAGGCGGGAGAGTATGTTGATGCCGTGAAGGAAGTCATTGCCAGACTGACGCGCCACCACTTCCGGATGGGCGGCCAGCGGATTGGTATCCATGGCGTTCACGAAGATGGCGTGAGGGCGGGCATCCAGTGCAGGCACCTTGCTGAAGGGGCGAGTACGCAGCGCCGTCCAGAGGCCGGACTTGACCAGATTGTCCACGACGGCGGCCCGCTCGAGCGAGGCCAGTTGAGCGCTGTCGTAACGAGTGAACTCCACCTGCTCGTCGGCGGACTCATCGACTTCGATGACCAGCGAGAGGAATACACGACGCTCGCCCCGATTGATCTCGCGCACAACGCCACCGGCTGGTGCGGTGTAGACCACCCCGGGCGTCTTCTTGTCTTCGAACACGGGCTGGCCCAGCTTCACGCGATCGCCTTCACGAACCGCCATGGTGGGTTTCATGCCGACATAATCTTTTCCGAGCATGGCAACACTTTGAACATGTCGCGCTTCCGTGATCTGCTGCTCCGGCTCACCCAGAAGTGGAATATCCAACCCGCGCGTAATTTTGATCATTCGCCAAGCCTAATCGTTACAGGAAGTTCATGAAACCACGGTGCCGTTGATGCATGTCGAATTCAAGCGTGAAGGGCACACCAAGGCATCTGCCAGGCGAAGCGCCTGGCATAGTTCTGGATGCGATTGCGATCGCTTGGAAATTTCTTGTATAACGGCCACTTAGGCGCGGCAATTATAGTTAGCCGAATGCCGGAATGCCACCGCTTTCTGGGGCAATCCGGCAGCTTTTCAGGCTTATCCCTCCAATGGGTACAGGCGGTACTGGACTCCGGCCATCTTGTAAACCATTCGGACCACCTGATTGCAGTAACCGAATTCGTTGTCATACCAGAGGTAGAGAACACAGTTGTTGCCCTGGACGATGGTCGCGGTGGAGTCCACGATGGCGGCCTCGCGCGAGCCGACGAAGTCGCTGGAAACAGCATCCGCAGCCTGGGTGTAGCTGATCTGGTTCTGCAGCTTGGAATGCAGGGCAATCAGGCGCAGGAACTCGTTCAGCTCGGTCTTGCTGGTCGCCTGGTTGAGATGCAGGCTCAGAATGGCCATGGAGACGTTCGGGATCGGCACGCGGACCGCATTGCCCGTCAGCTTGCCCTCGAGCTCCGGCACCGCCTTGACGACGGCCTTGGCCGCTCCGGTCTCGGTCAGCACCATGTTCAAGGCAGCACTGCGACCACGACGATTGCCCTCGTGATAATTGTCGATGAGGTTCTGGTCGTTGGTATAGGCATGCACCGTCTCGACGTGGCCATGCATGATGCCGAACTTGTCATTGATGACTTTCAACACCGGAGCAATGGCGTTTGTGGTGCACGACGCAGCGGTGATGATCCTGTCTTCCGGCTGGATCTGCTCGTGGTTGATGCCGTAGACGATGTTCTTCAACCCGCCCTTGCCCGGCGCAGTCAACACCACCTTGCTGGCGCCCTTGGCCTTGAGATGCTGTGACAGCCCGGCTTCGTCACGCCAGGTACCGGTATTGTCGATGATCAGCGCGTCCTGGATGCCGTACTTGGTATAGTCCACTTCATCGGGGCGATTCGCGTAGATCACCTTGATGACATTGCCGTTGGCGATCAGACAACCATTCTCTTCGTCCACGCGCACCGTGCCCTGGAAGGCACCATGCACCGAATCGGATACCAGCAGGCTGGCGCGTTTCTCGAGATCGCCTTCCTTGCCGGGGCGCACGACGATCGCACGCAGCCGCATCACCTCGCCAGTGCTGGTACGCTCGATGAGCAAGCGGGCGATGAGGCGCCCGATGCGGCCGAAGCCGTACAGCACGACATCCTGCGACCTCTCGATGGGCTTGGTCTTCACGCCCACCAGATAGCCGAGTTCCTTCGCCACGAATTCCTCCACGGGAAGTGCCGCAGCGCCAAGCTGTTCCTGCTGCTCCATGTAGCGCACGGTGAGCTTGCCCAGATCGATGTGGCAGTGTGCCAGGTCGAGCCTGGCCAGGGCCATCAGAACGGGATGACTCTCGAATTCGGACATCTCGTTGCGACCTACCTGACGGACGAAACGATGCGACTTCATGATGTTGGCAACGGAGCGGTTATGCAGCGCGCGACCGTACAGGAAGATGCCTACATTGCGCTGACTGTAGAGCCGACCGACCACAGGAATCATTTCCTGAGCCAGCGCCTCACGTTGTTTCCAATCACCGAAATAGTCGTCCAAACTGGGTCGAGTCACTGGCTGCACCTTTGTTAGAGAGGTTGTTGGAGAGGGCAGTATTATCTTTGGATTGCAATAGGGGCGCAACCCGGCGCTGCCTGCATGCCGGGCCTCCCGCGTGAAACCCTCTGCCCGCGCAGGCACAGTTGGCCCTGCCAGTCGCGCGCGGTTTGTGCCAGAATCGCGGCCCTTTCGATTGCGAACAAAGACTCCATGCACAGCATCAGCATTCTCGAACCCGAACTGCCATCCAGCGGGGGGGACCATCGGCGCTGGGCCAGTCTGCCCGGCAGTGCGCTCAGCCTCGCCGTGGCCGGGATTGCAGGCCGGCATCGCGGCCCGGTCGTTGTTGTCACCGCCAACACCGAGGAAGCCGATGCCATACGTCGCGAGCTCGGCTTCTTTTGCCCGCAGGATGGCAGTCTTCCCCTCTACGCCCTGCCCGACTGGGAAACCCTGCCCTACGACAATTTCTCGGCACACCAGGACATCGTCTCGGACCGCCTCAGCACCCTGTCGAGTCTGCCTGACCTCGCCAAGGGCATCCTCGTTGTGCCGCTGACCAGCCTGATGCATCGACTCTGCCCACGCAGTTATGTGCTGGGCAACAGCTTGCAATTGAAAGTGGGCGGAGCATTCGAACCCGAAGTCATGCGGCGCCGCCTGCAGAGCGCCGGCTACCAGTGCGTGGACTCCGTGCATGAACACGGGGAATTCGCGGTGCGTGGAGCCATCATGGACATTTACCCCATGGGCGCCGATCACCCCTATCGCATCGACCTTTTCGACAACGAGATCGAGAGCCTGCGAATCTTCGACGCGGAAACCCAGCGTTCCCTGCAGAAAGTCGACAGCATCCAGTTGCTGCCGGGCAAGGAATACCCGATGAACGAGGCCGGCATCAGCCTGTTCCGCAGCAATTTCCGCAATCACTTCGATGTCGATCTACGCCAGTGCAGCGTCTATCAGGACATCAGCCAGGGCCTGCATTCTGCCGGCATCGAGTACTACCTGCCCCTGTTCTTCGACGCGCCCGAAACCCTGTTCGACTACCTGCCCCGCAACACGCTCGTCGTGCGTACCAGCGATCTGCAGACTTCCGGCCTGCGATTCTGGAATGACATCAAGACACGTTACGAGGACCGCCGACACGACAGACATCGCCCGATACTCTCCCCCGGGGAGCTGTTCCTGAGTCCGGACGAGGCGTTTGCGCTGCTGCGCGACTACCCCAGCGTGGACATCCAGCCGCAGGGTGCTGCGGAGAAGGCGGTCCCCGTCGATGTCGCACCACCCCCGAGTATCGGAATCGGCCAGCAGAGCCCCCTGCACGCACTGCAAAAGGTGCTGCAAGAGCATCCCACGCATCGCGTGCTCTTCTGCGCCGAGTCGGCAGGCCGACGCGAGAGTCTGCTGGAACTGCTCAAGAGCATCGGCGTGCAGCCTGCGCCGGTCGACTCCTGGACCCGCTTCCTGCAGTCCGCGTCACCTGTCTGCATCACCGTCGCCCCGCTGGACCAGGGACTTCTGCTGCGCCACCCGCAGTGCCTGCTGATCACGGAGACCCAGCTGTTCGGCCAGCGCGTGGCCCAGCGCCGGCGCCGCCGCCGCGCGCAGGACAACACGGAACTGCTGATCCGCAATCTCAATGAGCTGCACATCGGTGCAGCCGTGGTGCATCTGGAACACGGCGTCGGCCGCTACCGCGGCCTGCAGACCCTCACCATCGACAATCAGGAAACCGAATTCCTGACCCTGGAATACGCTCGCGACGCCAAGCTCTATGTGCCGGTGTACTCCCTGCACCTGATCAGCCGCTACGGGGGCAGCGAACCCGACCTGGCGCCCTTGAACTCGCTCGGCAACGATCAATGGCAGAAGGCGCGCCAGAAGGCCGCAGAAAAAATTCGCGATGTGGCCGTGGAATTGCTGGACATCTATGCGAAACGCGAAGCGCGCGAAGGCTTCGCGTACCGCGTGGACGACATCGACTACGACGCCTTCGCCAGCAGTTTCCCGTTCGAGGTCACACCCGACCAGCAGGACGCCATCGATGCCGTATTGCGCGACATGGCCTCGAAGCGGGCCATGGATCGATTGGTATGTGGAGACGTCGGTTTCGGCAAGACGGAGGTCGCAATGCGAGCCGCTTTCGTTGCCGTGCAGAACCACAAGCAGGTTGCGATCCTGGTGCCCACCACCCTGTTGGCGCAGCAGCACTACGAGAGTTTTCGCGATCGCTTCGCCGACTGGCCGGTGTCCGTCGACCTGACTTCGCGTTTTCGCTCGGCGAAGCAGCAGGAAGAGACGCTGGCGAACATCCGCAACGGCAAGGTGGACATCATCGTCGGCACCCACAAACTGCTGCAGGACGCCATCGAGTACAAGGATCTCGGCTTGCTCATCATCGACGAGGAGCATCGCTTCGGTGTGCAGCAGAAGGAGAAGCTCAAGGCTCTGCGCTCCAGCGTGGATATCCTGACGCTGACGGCAACGCCCATTCCTCGCACCTTGAACATGTCCCTCTCCGGCGTGCGCGATCTGTCGCTGATCGTGACCCCGCCAGCCAAGCGCCTCTCGGTCAAGACCTTCATCCGGGAGAGCCAGGACGCCCTCATCAAGGAAGCTGTGCTGCGCGAACTGTTGCGTGGGGGCCAGGTGTTCTACCTGCACAATGAAGTGAAGACGATCAACAAGACGGCCGAGCACCTGCAGGAACTGATTCCCGAGGCTCGTGTCTGCGTGGCGCACGGTCAGCTGCCGGAGCGCGAGCTCGAACAGATCATGGCCGACTTCTATCACAAGCGGTACAACATCCTGGTGTGCTCGACCATCATCGAGACGGGCATCGACATTCCCAGTGCCAACACCATCATCATGGACCGGGCAGACAAGCTCGGGCTGGCCCAGCTACATCAGCTGCGCGGTCGTGTGGGCCGTTCGCACCACCAGGCCTACGCCTACCTGCTCACCCCGAACAAGAACAACATGACGCCCGATGCCCTCAAGCGCATTGAAGCCATCAGCGCCGCCAGCACTCTGGGGGCGGGTTTCACGCTGGCGAGCCACGACCTGGAGATCCGCGGTGCCGGCGAGTTCCTGGGGGAAGAGCAGACAGGACACATCCAGAAGATCGGCTTCAGCCTCTACACGGAAATGCTGGAGGAAGCCGTCAAGGCCATTCGCGAAGGCCGCACACCCAATATCGAGGGCACTCTGCAGCATGTCAGCGAGGTGAATCTGCGGGTGCCTGCGCTGATCAGCGAGGAGTATCTGCCGGACGTGCATACCCGGCTGATCATGTACAAGCGCATTGCCGGCGCGCGGGACGACGAGGAACTCAAGGAACTGCAGGTCGAGATGATCGACCGCTTCGGCCTGCTGCCGGAGCCGACGCGGCGCCTTTTTCGCATCACGGCCCTGCGCCTGCGCGCGCAACAGATGGGGATCAGCAAGATCGAGGCGAGCGCTGTCACGGGCAAGCTGAATTTCGCGCAGAACACGGCCGTGGACCCGCGCTCACTGGTGACGCTGGTACAGCAGCAACCGAAGGTCTACAAGCTCAGTGGGCCGGCCCAGCTGCAGTTCAGCCACAACGCCCAGGGAGCGGACCAGCGCATCGACTTCGTGCAGCAGCTGCTGGGGCTGCTCAAGTTGACGCGCTGAGGCAGATTGGACTGCGCACCGGAATCCCTTATCCTGCGTGCAGACAATCCCACGCAGGACGCGCGGAACACCCGCGATTGCAAGGCAAGCACATGAGTCGACACCCATCACAGGTCATCAAAGCACGCCACGGCGCCGCCCTTTGGGCGCTGATCAGCCTTCTGCCCGCCGCCGTCCAGGCCCAGCCAGCTCCCGGCCAGGAACCCTGGATTCAGGTCGAGATGACCCTCTTCACTTATGAGAATGCCAATCTCGAGGCCGAGGTCTGGTCGCCGGAAAAACTCGCCATCGGTTTCCCTGACAACCTGATTGCCCTGCAGCAATTGGCGGATGTCCTGCAGCTGTCCGACTGGAGTGTGCTGACTGGCGCTATCGCCACGCCGCCGACGGCGGCACCCGTCCCCTCGCCCACGCCTGCGGCGAGCCCTGCCCCTGTGGCGCGCGAGATCGGCCCGCGACCCTACGCGCCGGCTGACAGTGTCACGCTGCCCGACCTTGAACGCGAAGCCTTTCAGGTACTGCCACCGGCAGCGCATGATTTCGTGACCACCAATCGCACCCTGTCACAGTCCACTGGCCACCGTATCGTCTACCACAATGCGTGGCGCCAGCCGCTGCGTCGACGCAGTGCCACACCGGCGATCGGCCTGCAGGGTGGACGGGAGTTCGGGACGCGCGCAGAGGTGGAGGGCAGCGTGATCCTGTACGCCGGCAGCACGCGAGACCGCATGATGCTGGAAGCGAATCTCTGGCTGACCCAGTTCAGCGCCGACCAGGCACCGTCTTCACCGTGGGCGCTGCCGGTGCTGCCGGCGGTGCTGGAGCGCACTCAGACGCAGGCGGAGACGACGAACGAAAGCTACCAGATCAGCCGCATCATCGAGTTCCGGCAGAGCCGGGAGATGCGTCTGGAGCAGTTCCATTATCTGGATCACCCCGCCATGGGAATGCTGGTGCAAGTGACCCCCTGGCAAGTTCCGCCGCCTCCGCAGCCGGAGATTCCTGCACAGGAAGCGGGGCATAGCGCCACTCAGCCAGTGGCTCCGTGACGCACAATCGCACGTACGAGAACGCTCATCGCCGTCGCCATGCCAGACTGCAACACACGTCCTATGGCTTCCATGGAGATCGCGTCATCCGTGAGGCCGGCCGCCCAGTTCACTGAAAGCGCGAGACACGCATAAGGCAGATCGAGTTCGCGCGCCAGCGCCGCCTCGGGCATGCCCGTCATGCCGATCATGTCGCAGCCGTCGCGCTGCAATCTGCACACCTCGGCCGCGGACTCCAGCCGCGGCCCCTGGGTGCACGCATAGACACCGCCATCCCACACCTCGACATCGCCGGCACTGCTCAAGAGCAACTGCCTTATTGCTTCGTCATAAGGCTGCGTGAAATCGATATGCGTGACGGCATCCAGCCCGTCGGCAAAGAAGGTGTGCTCGCGCCCCCAGGTGTAGTCGATGATCTGGTTCGGCACGGCCAGCGCACCCGGCGCAGTCCGCGCATGAATGCCACCCACCGCATTGACCCCGATCACCGCGTTCACACCTGCCTGCCGCAGCGCCCAGAGATTCGCCCGATAATTGATTCGATGTGGCGGCACCTTGTGACCACGACCATGCCGGGCAATGAAGGCGACCGGATGAGCGCCCACAGTGCCCGTCGTCACTTCCACCGCCATATCCGCGAACGGGGTCGGCACCGAGAGAATCTTCAGGTTCTGCAGGAACTCCGGTTCGGTGAGCCCGGTTCCCCCAATCACGCCGATCATGCTGTTTTCCTCTGCTCATCTGCCATCCTCGGCAGTATACCCGAAGCGCAGGATTCCCCATGTCAGCAGCCACAGACACCGCCAGGCAGCCAAGTCGCGTCCTCGCAGTCAGCAGCGGCAAGGGCGGTGTCGGCAAGACCAGCATCAGCGTGAACCTGGCCATCGCCCTCGCCGCGCGCGGCAAGCGGGTCTGCGTCTTCGACGCCGACACCAGCCTGGCGAATGTGAATATCCTTCTGAACATCGCGCCGAAGTTCACCCTGGAACAGGTGCTGGATGGCAGCAAGCGCATAGAAGAGATTCTTGTCAAAGGTCCCGGGGGCATCACCATCATGCCGGCCGCATCAGGCATCGCCCAGTTCGCCAGCCTCGGCGCACAGCAACAGGCGCTGCTGCTGCAGGCCCTGCACGTGCTGGAACAGCAGTTCGATGACCTGATCATCGACACAGCCGCCGGCATCAGCGAGAACGACACCACGTTCCTGGAAGCGGCGGATCATTGCGTGCTGGTGGTGACACCAGAGCCCACCTCGCTCACGGATGCCTTCGCCCTGGTGAAGTTGTTGCAGCGACGCGGGTGCAAGACGCCCATTCACGTGCTGACCAACATGGTGGACAGCTATCCCGGCAGCGTGGACATCTTCAAGCGACTCAATGGCGCTGCCATGCGCTATCTGCAGACCGAGTTGACCTACCTTGGCTACATTCCCCGCGACGACTTCGTCCGCCAGTCGGTGCAACGACAGATCCCGGTGACCGTCGGCTTTCCCTGCTGTCAGGCAAGTTATCGTTTTCATGCGCTCGCCGACAGCCTGGAAGCCATCTACCGGCAGCAGCCCACGCGACGCTCCTTCAGCCTGTTCTGGCGCAGGTTGCTGCCACGACGCCGACTTGGCGACACCCCCGACCTCGCCGTGCCGGCGAGCGCGCTCACTCCTGCCAGAGGGGCTGCCACTGCGGCCCCTGCGCCGCAAGAGGGAGCACGGGCCCTCAGGCCGAGCCGCACGGCCATCGTCAGACTGCAGCAGAACATGGTGCAACTGGTACGCTCCCGCACACTGTCGCCTGCCAGCATGCGCAGTCTCATGGCGTCCCTGATCACCCAGGTGGAGCGGCACTATCCGGAGATCGACACGACACAACTGCCGCCACCCAAGCAACGACCGGTCAATGAGGGGCGCCATGAGACTGAGTGAGCTGATTGACGCCTACACCAGTCGACTCGACAGCTACGAATTCCTGCTGCACAAGATCGAGCAGGAGCAGCGTCAGGCGCGCAACGCCGCGTTCGTCCAGTTCTGCGAGTGCGAGGAAAAGCGTCTTCTCGACTTGATCCAGCTCAACACCCAGATCCTGCGCGACCTGCGTGCGCTGCAGCGCAGTGCCGCTCCCGCCGTGCAGTCGCCCGCCGCCCTGCCCGGCCCGCAGGCGAGATGAGCCCGTACGCGGGATTCCCACAGACTCCCTGCGACGGGTAGAATTCGCGCCTGTTTCATCATTCCCTGCAGCCACTCACAGGAAACCCATGTGCGCCTGACCGACAAGTTCTGCCTGTTTCTCTGGAATACCGGACACCTGCCCCCCGCGCTGGCCCGGATTGTCTACAAGCGCCTTGCCAAGCGCCGGATGGCGCCGAATCACCCGTTCACTCAGGACTTCTTCGGCCTGCACTACCAAGGCAATCTCAACAACAACATCGACTTCCAGATACATTTCTATGGCGCCTTCGAGAAGCCGCTACTGTTCTTCCTGCGCGATGCCATGACGGCGCTGGGCAAACCACCCAGCGTGTTCGTCGATGTGGGCGCGAACATCGGACAGCATTCGCTGTTCATGTCCCGACTCGCCAGCCAGGTGCATTCCTTCGAGCCTTTCGCCAAGGTGCGCGACCGTCTGCTGCTGCAGATCGCCCACAACAGGCTGGACAACATCCGCGTGCATGCCTTGGGTCTGAGCAATGAGAATGCACGCCAGCCCTTCTTCGCGCCTACCGGTTCCAACGAGGGCATCGGCTCCTTCGATGCCAACACCACCAGCAAGGGCAATGTCCCGATCGGTGAACTGGAGCTGGTGCGGGGAGATGACTACCTGGCCCGCGAAGGCATCGACCGCATCGACATCTTGAAGATGGACGTGGAGGGCTTCGAGAAGCTCGCGCTGGAAGGGCTGCGCGAAACACTGCTGGCCACGCGGCCACTGCTGGTCTGTGAAGTCACCTATGGCAAGCCGCTGTCCTTCGCCAGTCTGGAAGAGTTCGTGAGTCACCTGCCCCCCGACTATCGCCTGTTCACCTTCGACAAGCGCAAGCAGGACGGCTCCAAGGCCCGCCGACGTGATGCCCGCTCACGCCACAGCGGCGAGTACCACATCATCCCGTTCAGCGCATGGCGCAACAGCGGGCAGGACGACATCATCGCCTGCCCGCTGGAGTCGGTGGCACGTCTCCCCACGCAGCCATGCTGATTCAGGCTCGCAGGATGTGCTCTCCGGCCATCACCGCCAGACGCGCCCCGTCGGCAACGACATAGTCACGCTCCGTCACGGTGGACACGAAGTGCCATGAGGCACTTACCTTTTCACGCGTCACTTCCAGTGACACCCAGCCGCGTCCAAGCGGCTTCATGTAGACCAATTCAGGACTGGCCTGCATTGTCGCGCTCACCACCAGCTCTTCTGGCAAAGGCAGAAAATTCTCGAAGCCAGGCGAAGTGACGCTGGGCGTGCCGATCTCGACAGCGACTGGCTCACCATCATCGGCAGCCAGATTGAACGCCCAGGAGCTGTGTGTATCACCAGCCAGAACCACCACGTTCTGCGCATGTGCGGCAAAGGCATTCAAGGTGCGCCGGCGATTGGCCGGGTAGCCGTCCCAGGCATCCAGATTGTAGGGAAACCCCTGTTGACCCCGTGAGCGCAGCAAACCATAGCGACCATTGAGAACAGCATCACGCTGCGCTGGCTCGAATTCCTCGTCAGCGAACTGGGGGACATTCAACTTGCCCATGAGCAACTGCTGGCCGAGGAGCTGCCAGGGAATGCCGGCCGATACGGAGCGAGCCAGCTCCTGCTCCAGCCACTGTTCTTGCGGACCACCCAGGATGCTGCGGGCTGACGAGGCCAGACGGCTGCGCAGGGTGTCAATGTTCATGGCATGGGAAAGCTGTTCGTCACGCCCCGCAAGACGCGTATCCAGCATGATCAGCGAGGCGATGTCACCGAAATCGAAGGAGCGGTAAATGATGCCCTCCTCGAGGCTGGCCTGATCGCGAATGGGGAGCCACTCGTGATAGGCCTGGATGGCGGCGAGGCGACGGACTGCGAATTCGCCTTCGTCGGGACTGTGATTCTCGGCACCTTCCCTCCAGGTGTTGTTCGTGATCTCGTGGTCATCCCAAACGCAGATGAAGGGATGCGCCTGATGTACCGCCTGCAGATCGGGATCCGAGCGATATAGGCCGTAGCGCGTGCGGTAGTCCTCAAGACTCACGATCTCGTGCACCGGTTCGACATGCCTGCCCTGATCCAGCATGACCGGGTTGGCATAGCCGCCTTCAGCGTATTCATAAATATAGTCCCCAAGATGCAGGACGGCATCGAACTCACCACGAGCCAATTCACGATAGACATGGAAGAAGCCTTGAGGATAGTTGGAACAGGACACTACCGCGAAGCGCAGCCGTTGCGCACTGCGATCCGCGATTGTTCTTGTTCTGCCTACGACACTGTGCACCCCTAGTGCATTGAAGCGATAGAAATAGGCCGTACCTGGCCGCAGTCCAGCAGCATCGACTTTGACCGTGTAGTCACGCGCTGCTGACGTGCGACTCGCCCCGGTGGCGACGACCTGCGCAAACTGTTCGTCGATTGCGATCTCCCACTGCACGTCGAGCGCTGTAGCCAGCCCATCACCAGGAAGCACCCGCGTCCAGAGAATGACGCGGTCCGCGAGCGGGTCACCGCTGGCAACTCCATGGGTGAAGTGGACAGTGGCTGCTGCCAGCACTGGAAAGCCGCGCAGGGCCAGCGCACCAAGGCTCACGCTAGCACCTGCCAGAAAACGGCGTCGGTCGAGAAGTTCGGGGATATGCGACATGACTGCTCCTTGCCGGCAATGAAGTGGTTCAGTAGTCCCAGTAAGATAGAGGGGGTACATGTCAGACCGATGACGGCGACTTCCGCCCGCCACTGCGTATGCAGTATTCTGCGATGCACCTCCACAACAAGAAGGCAGAGACCTCCCGATGTACTACGCCAGAATCAGCGGCTGGGGCAAATGCCTGCCGCCCGCCGTGTTGAGCAATGCCGACCTGGCCACCTTCATGGACACCTCGGACGAATGGATCACGTCGCGCACCGGCATACAGGAACGCCGCATCTGCCACTGCAATTTCTCTGACATGGCGATCGTGGCCGCACGCCGCGCTCTCGCCGCAGCCGACATGGCCCCCGAGGAACTCGATCTCATCCTGCTCGGCAGCCTGACAGTGGATTCCCTGTGTCCCAACACGGCTTCCATCGTGCAGAACGCGATTGGCGCCCGCAACGCTGCCGCCATCGACATCAACTCTGCCTGCACCGGCTTCCTCTATGGCCTGCACATCGGAACCAACCTGATTCGGACCGGCGCCCATCGCAAGGTCCTGGTGATAGGCGGGGAGTTCATCAGTCACTACATGAATTGGGCACGCCGCGACGTGGCCGTGCTGTTCGGCGATGCCTGCGGTGCGGTGGTGCTGGAGGCGGACACGCAGCGAACCGGCCTGCTGGCTGCCCGCATCGGCTGCGAGATGGACACCACCAGCGCCATACAGATCACCAATCTGGGCAGCGCCTACAGCCGGCTCTCCGAGGACTTCCTCTACCTGGGTTGGAACTTCGAGGGTCAGGAGGTGTTCAAGCGAGCCATCAAGGGCATGGCGTTTGCCTGCGAGGATGTCCTGCAGCAGACAGGCCTGCGCTTCGAGGACATTCACCTGATGGTGCCTCACCAGGCGAATCGCCGCATTCTGGATGCCCTCGCAAAGCGACTCGAGATTCCCGAGGAAAAGGTCATGTGCAACGTGCACAAATATGGCAACACCTCGGCCGGCACCATTCCCGTCGCTCTGACGGAAGCCCTGGAAGAGCAGCGCATCCGGCCGGGGGACTATGTCCTGATGGCAAGCTTCGGCGCGGGTCTGACCTGGGGCGCGGGGCTTGTGCAATGGGGCGAGCGAACCACCGCCCTGCGCCAGAGTGATGCGGAGCTGCCCCCCTGCCATCAGAGCGCGCTGGAGATCCTGGCCCCCCACATACAGCGTTACAACGCTGCCGCACGCTGAAACTCCCCGTCCCGGACGTTTTCAGCATCACGCAATCTGTTAAACTCGCGCCCGCGTAGACACACCGTCTACTATCAAAGGAGTCAGTATGAACAAATTGCTTTATCCCGCCATTTTCCTGGCGGCAGTCATCATCGTTGTCTCCATGGCAACATCCAGTCTTGATATCCACGACCGTCCCGATACGAACCTGTGCATCGGGGAATGCTACGAGGAATATGTCGCTGCCAACGGGACCGCGGTGGAGCAGGCTCGCGCCCAGGCTGAAGCCGCAGCTGCGATGAATCCAGCAGAACTGGGCAAGGCAGCCTTCGCCGCCTGTGCGGCCTGCCACGGTGCAGGTGGAGAAGGTGGTGTCGGCCCGCAACTGCAGGGTCGCGATTCAGGTTTCATCACTACAGCACTGACCGCTTACAAGAATCGCGAAACACGCGGTGAGCAAAGCGCCATGATGTGGACTGTGGCCACGCCCCTCAGCGAAGCTGACATCAACAATCTCGCAGCGTTCGTCTCTTCACTCTGATTGCCCCCCTCTGTCTGACATTGCCGCACCGCTTGTCGGCAATGTCAGCGCTTTTCTCTTAGCACCCGACTCTGACATCACACTGCAACAGCGCACCGGATTGGCGCATCAACGCCGCAATCCTGTGCGTTTTCATGCACCGAAAAAAGACCTCGCGCACCAATTTAAATCACCGTTCCGTACTTTTCGTTCCTTTATTTGAATTGGCTGAAAAGTCACAAGATTTGCTTTTACAGCGAATATTTCCTTGCATAGACTCAGGCACGAAACATCAAGTCAACGACATCTTTCTGCCGGATTTTCATTGTTCTGGAGTCCGCTGTCATGAGCGAAATCGAATATTCCCGCAGGGCATTGCTACGCCATTCGCTGCTCGCCATACGCAATTCCATGATCGTGCTCAGCCTTCCCGCAATCCTGGACAGTGCGGCATTCGCCAGTGAAGCCACGCAGCAGGGCAGAAACTTCACGACATTGAACACGGAGGAAGCGCAGGAACTTGCAGCAATCGCTGCGCGCATCATTCCCACCGACGAGACACCCGGCGCCAATGAAGCCGGCGTGATCCTTTTCATCGACAATGTGCTTGGCAGCAGTCGCAGCGAAGTCTTGCGCCCCGTTCGTGAAGGCCTGGCTTCTATGCAGGATGCCGTGAGCAGAAGCCATGGGGGACGCAAATTCAGGGAGCTGGAGCCGCAGGCTCAGGACGCAGCCCTGCACGACATCGAAGACACCCCGTTCTTTGGCAAGATGCGCTACATCACCATCGCAGAAATGTTCTCACTGCCCGACTATGGCGGCAACCGGGACCACGCGGATTGGAAACTGATCGGTTTTGAAAATCGGCATGTGTGGGAACCTCCATTCGGTTTCTATGACGCAGACTACATGGCTCGGGGGGAATGATCATGGCACAGGCAGGTTTCGCAACACGTGAACAGGTGGACTTCGTGGTGGTGGGCTCCGGAGCTGCCGGAGGGATCATGGCGCGGGAACACGCCACGGCAGGCTTCTCCGTCGTCATTCTGGAACAGGGACCATATCTGCATCCCGGCGACTTTCCTCACGATGAATGGTTCTACACCCAGAATGAGGAGCTGGTCTGGGGCAGTCGCAAGGGACACCCGCAGACCTTTCGGCGTCATGAAAGTGAAAAGGCCGAAGTGGTGGATGGCGCCCCTCTGGGCTACGCCCACAATGTCGGCGGCAGCAGCGTGCACTTCTTCGGGAATTTCTGGCGCCTGCATCCCATCGACTTCAACGAGGCCAGTGTACGGGGCACCATCGCCGGCACGAACTTCGCGGATTGGCCCATCAGCTACGAAGAACTTGAGCCTTACTACAGGGAGATCTGCGTATCAGGCACCACAGGCCCGTGGGATCCTCCCCGCTCGCGGGACTATCCCTGCCAGCCCATGCCCGTGAAGTCCGCGGGCGTGCTGCTGGAACGCGCGGCGCGTGCCATGGGGTACACGGCCTTTCTCGCTCCGTTCGCGATCCTTTCGCAGCCCTTCAATGGACGTCCTGCATGCATTCACTGCGGTTTCTGCAATGGCTTCGGCTGCGAAGTGGCTGCCAAATCCTCCACCGCGGTCACGATGATTCCGCAGGCACTCGCTACGGGAAACTGCGAACTGAGAACGGGCTGCACCGTGTCGCGCATCAACACGTCGGACGACGGTCGTGTGAACGAAGTTGTCTACTGGGAAGAGGACGGCACAGAACAGGCGCAGCTCGCAAAGGCAGTGGTGCTGTGTGCCAACGGCGCCGAGACACCCCGTCTGCTGTTTCTGTCCGCTTCCGCGCAGCACCCTGACGGACTGGCGAATTCCAGTGGCATGGTCGGTCGAAATCTCATGTTCAACGGTTCCTCCAACGCGGCAGGACTCTTTCCGGAAGCCATCAACGGCCACAAGAGCATCGCCACCACACGCGTCATCCACGACTTCTACAGCATCGACCCAAAGCACGGTTTCTATGGCGGCGGCGGCATCGACTCGCGCTCGCTGACCCGCGGCCTGCCGATGGCCTCGGCGATGCGCCGGGGCATTTTCTCGGGCGCGAGCTGGGGCAGCGACTTCAAGCGCGGTCTCGCGGAGGAATTCACGCACACGGCTTCCTTCAACGGCCATTGCACCACGCTCCCCCTGTCCAGCAACAACATCACCCTGGACCCGGAGGTGAAGGATAAATGGGGACGACCGGCACTGCGCACGACCTTCATGAATCATCCGGACGACATCGCCACCATGAAGTTCTTCCACGACATCTCCATGGAGCTGCTGGACGCCGCTGGCGCCATCAAGAAGGTGGGCTCCTATGCGAGGAATGGACAGACAGGCGGGGTGCATCTGCTCGGCACTTGCAGAATGGGCGATGACCCAGCGACCTCGGTCGTGGATCGCTTCAATCGCGCTCACGACGTGCCTAATCTGTTCATGGTCGACGGTAGCAGCATGGTGACATCGGGCCGTGGTCAGCCGACGGTGACCATCATGGCGCTGGCATTCCGCGCAGCGGATCACATCATTCAGGCAGCGCGTCGCAATGAGATATGGAGAACAGGAACGAGGGAAAGTCGACAGGGTATGGCGAAGGTGGCGGGAGTATCAGGATTCGAACCTGAGACCCACGGCTTAGAAGGCCGTTGCTCTATCCAGCTGAGCTATACCCCCATGACGAGGACCAGGCACTGAACGTGTGCGTCAGTGGACAGGGAAAATGGGGTGACCGATGGGGCTCGAACCCACGACAACCGGAGTCACAGTCCGGGGCTCTACCAACTGAGCTACGATCACCATTGAACTCTTCGCGACATTGCGTGTGGGCGCAATGCGTTTGTCTTGTCTGCAAGGAGTGGTCGGGGTAGAGAGATTTGAACTCCCGACATCCTGCTCCCAAAGCAGGCGCGCTACCAGACTGCGCTATACCCCGATGTCCTGCAGCGTTTGCAGGGTCGGCATGATACTCACGGCCTTGAGGCCAGTCAATCTCCCGTCACAGGAAAAACCGCAGGATTCCGCCGCGCACAGGATGGCCGTGCCCACCGCAATCCTCAGCGTTCTATGCGCCAGTGACTGCCGTCGGAATTGTCTTCCACCACCACTTTCATCGCCGCGAGCTTGTCGCGAATCTCATCGGCAAGCGCCCAGTTCCTGTCGGCACGGGCCTGCTTGCGCTGCGCGATCAGACCATCGATCAGCGCTGCATCGACGCTGTCACCGCCCTGACTCTGCAAGAAGGCATCGGGCGAATCCTGCAGGATGCCAAGCACGCGCCCGAGCCGAACCAGCACGCCGGCCAGCTGCAAGGCTTTCTCCGGGTCTGCGTCACGATGACGATTGATGTCACGTGCCAGATCGAACATGACCCCCAGGGCCACAGGCGTGTTGAAGTCGTCATCCATCGCCTGACAGAACGCCTTCTCGAAACTGCTGTTCACCAATTCGCGCGCCTTGCGCACATCCAGACCGCGAAGCGCGGTGTACAAGCGCTCGAGTGCCGCGGTTGCCTGCTGCAGGCTTTGCTCGGAATAATTGATCGGACTGCGATACTGACTGGAGATCAGCAGATAGCGCAGCACTTCCGGCTTGTGTTGCTGCAACACATCGCGCACGGTGAAGAAATTGTTCAGCGACTTCGACATCTTCTCGTTGTCGACACGCACCGCACCATTGTGCATCCACACTTTCGCGAACTGCTTGCCGGTGACGGCCTCAGACTGGGCAATCTCGTTCTCGTGATGCGGGAACATCAAATCAGAGCCACCCCCATGAATGTCGAAGGAATCTCCCAGGCAACAGGTCGACATAGCCGAGCACTCGATGTGCCAGCCCGGTCGCCCGTAACCCCAGGGCGAATCCCAGCCCACCTCGTCGTCTCCAGCCGCCTTCCAGAGAGCGAAATCGCGCGGATCGCGCTTGAGTTCGCCAATCTCGATGCGAGCGCCCGCGAGCAATTCCTCGGGATTCTTGTTGGACAGGCGACCATAAGGCGCGAACTGGTTCACGGCGTAGTACACATCGCCATTGGCGGCACGATAGGCATACTCACCTTCGATCAAGCGCTGAATGAGGGCAATGATCTGCTCGATGTGCGCTGTCGCGCGCGGCTCCTTGTCAGGCCGCTGCACAAACAATGCCTCTTCGTCCTCACGCATGGCGGCGATGAAACGCTCGGTGAGATCGGAGAACAGCTCACCATTCTCGCGTGCGCGACACAGGATCTTGTCGTCGATGTCCGTGATGTTGCGGATGTACGTCACCTGATAGCCGCGATGACGCAGATAACGCACCACCACATCGAAGGCGACGAACATGCGGGCATGGCCAACGTGGCAGTAATCGTAGGTGGTGACGCCGCAGACATACATCTTCACCTTGCCGCTTTCGAGCGGCACGAAGTCTTGCTTGGTTCTGGTCAGCGTGTTGTAGATCTGCAGCAATTTTTTCACTCAACTGGAAATTTTGGCCCAGGAATCCCGCAGCGTGACGGTGCGATTGAACACCAGACGCTCCGCCGATGAATCATGACGATCCACGCAGAAATAGCCTTCGCGCTCGAACTGGAAACTCGCCTCAGGCGCGGCACTGCGCAGGCTCGGTTCGGCCTTGCAGCCAGACAGCACCTGCAGGGAATCGGGATTCAGGCACTGCTTGTAATCGCCGATGCTCTTGTCGTCAGGGTTTTCCTTGTTGAACAGGCGATCGTAAATCCGCACTTCGACATCCAGTGCCTCACGCGCAGGCACCCAATGGATGACACCCGCAACCTTGCGGCCCTGGGGATTGACACCAAGCGTGGCCGCGTCATAACTGCAGATCAGTTCGACGACCTGACCACTGGCATCCTTGCGGACCTCGTCACAGCGGATCACATAGGCACCGCGCAGACGCACTTCCGCACCCGGGCTCAAGCGCTTGTACTGTGGTGGAGGCACTTCCTCGAAGTCACTGGCATCAATGTAGAGCTCGCGCTCGAAGGGCAATTCACGCATCCCCATGGCTGTTTCCTTGGGATGACACGGAAGCTGCAAGGTCTCCGACTGCTGCGCGGGGTAATTGCTCAGGGTCACCTTGAGGGGGCGCAGCACGCACATCGCGCGCGGCGCGTTGCGGTCGAGATCCTCGCGGATGCAGTGTTCCAGCATACCGACATCTACCACGCTCTCGCTGCGGCTGATGCCGACCCGCTCGCAGAAATTGCGAATGGAGGCAGGCGTGTAACCGCGTCGTCGCAGTCCCGACAGCGTGGGCATGCGCGGATCATCCCAGCCCTTCACACAGCCTTGGGTGACCAGCTCCTTCAGCTTGCGCTTGCTCATCACCGTGTAGTTGATGTTGAGACGGGCGAACTCGATCTGGCGCGGCAGCACGTAGGCCTCCGGCGTGGTCAGACGATCTCCCGCGGCATGCAGGCTGGCCTTGTCCAGGGTCTGCAGGATCCAGTCATACAGGGGGCGGTGATCCTCGAACTCGAGCGTGCACAGCGAATGCGTGATGCACTCAATGGCATCCGAGATGCAGTGGGCATAGTCGTACATCGGATAAATGGGCCACGTGGACCCAGTCTGATGATGTTCGACATGACGAATGCGATAGATGACAGGATCGCGCATGTTGATATTGGGCGAGGCCATGTCGATCTTCGCGCGCAGGCTGTGCGCCCCGTCGGGGAACTCGCCTGCCCGCATGCGGGTGAACAGGTCCAAGTTCTCCTCGACACTGCGGGTGCGATAGGGACTCTCGCGACCCGGCGCTGTGAGCGTGCCGCGGTACTCCCGCGCCTGTTCGGGGGTCAGACTGCAGACATAGGCCTTGCCAGCACGAATCAGCTGCAGAGCGAATTCGTGGAGCGCGTCGAAATACGACGAGGCGTAGCGGATATCCCCACTCCAGCTGAATCCCAGCCATTGAATGTCGGCCTTGATGGAATCGATGAATTCCTGACTCTCCTTCTCTGGATTGGTGTCATCGAAACGCAGATTGCAGCGCCCGTTGTAATTCCGTGCCGTGCCGAAATTCAGGCAGATGGACTTGGCGTGACCGATATGGAGAAAGCCGTTGGGTTCCGGAGGAAAGCGTGTCTGCACGCGTCCTGCATGCTTGCCGCTCTGCAGGTCTTGCTCAATAATGTGGCGGATGAAGTGCGAAGTCAGCGGTGCCGCCGCACTCGCGGAGCCCGCATTTTCAGCGTTGTCTGAAGCATTCATGTCGTGGTTTCTGCTTTCTCGGAAGTGGCAAAGCACGTATTATAGCCGCTCAATGTCTTTCTCATAAGAGGCGAAAACCTCTTTAAAACTCAAGGTTGTCCGCAATGATTGTCTTCAAAACGAATTATGGTGACATCACCATCGAGCTTGATTTCAACAAGGCCCCGGTGTCCTCCACGAATTTCCTGGAGTATGCCCGCAGCGGTTTCTACGACAACACCATCTTTCATCGCGTCATCGACAATTTCATGATCCAGGGCGGCGGCTTCACCTCCGGTCTGGTGCTGAAACCCAATGGCAAGCCCATCGTGAATGAAGCCGACAACGGCTTGCCCAATGCGATCGGCACCCTG
>Ga0222712_10000298_pt1 | contig 69493 bp, 68 predicted proteins | sample C33_657DmetaG_FD_165043 | JGI IMG/M metagenome (GOLD analysis project Ga0222712, IMG submission 165043) | Estuarine water microbial communities from San Francisco Bay, California, United States - C33_657D | ecosystem: Environmental > Aquatic > Marine > Unclassified | place: USA: California... | reverse complement strand
CTTGTATTGAATCGTGCGTGGGTTGTCTGCTGAATGCTTGAAGTTAGAAAGGTAGGGAAATAGCTCGTTATTCACAAAGTCTCTGAGATCGTTGCCCGTCAGAGCTTTGTTGATATCAAAAGCGCCGTCAGCTCTGAGCGGTGCTGCCCACTCACTCCAAGCGAACTCGCCATTTATGATGCGCTTGTAAGTCGTACCGTTGAGTAGAGCTGCTGTTTCCTTCTCTGCTTCATAGTCGTCCAAATACTTGAGAAACAGTATCCAACTTGTCTGCTCTATGTAATCAAGCTCAGTGCCACAACCAGCGTCTTTGCGCAGTGTCTTGTCTATGTTCCTAAAAGCTGCTTCATACATGCGTGTTTTCGTCCTGTCTCTGCCAGAAACCCAAGCCAATTCATTAGCTTGAGCTGTGAGTTGTCGTTCAGAGATTAGCCGAAAAAGTGGGAGCTGGATAGCTATTCGCTATCTTGATGGGAATGGATGGGAAATGAGCGAGAAAATGCGACTAACGGCTTAGAAAGACACAGTTTCGACTGCTGCCCTGAGCTTGTCTTGACTGACATCGATGTATCGAGCAGTTGTTTGCATACTACTGTGACGAGCCAGAGCTTGTATCACGCGAACAGAGACTCCTTTCTCGCTAAGAGTAGTGATAAATGTCCTGCGACCACTGTGGCTGCTTGCGTTTGAGATAGCTGCTGCTTCGTACAGCTCGCGGAACAGATTCTGTATTGTCTGACTTGAGAACCCACTCTTCTTCTGTGACATGATCAGGAAATCAGTAGCTTCAGTCGTTACTAAGATTTCTTGGTAGTAGCTTGCGATCTCTTTTCTCAGTGCTGAGCTGAAGACCACAGTCTGTGCTTTGTTGCCCTTCGTCTGATTCGACTTCAAGACTGCTTCAGTTTTGACTTCCCAGCTTCCGTCAGCCAGTTCAGTGATCACATCACCGACTTTGAGAGCCGAGATCTCACAAGCTCGCAACCCAGCCAAATAGCTGAGCATTACGACAAGTCTGTTTCTTGCTGCATGTTTAGTCGTGCTAACCACGCGCAACAATCGCTTGATTTCTGCTTGTGTCAGTACTCGTGCTTGTTTCATGTCTATCACCCTCTCAAACTGCGCCAAATATATGTTTTAATTAGTTTTTATTATATTTCCGCACATTTGATATTCCTACCACTTTCCTGCCTTGTGCTAAGCCATTGGAAGCCATTGGTTATTTTCTGAACATGTGGAATTGATGAAAACCACATGTTTTCTGCCTTCTTCGCGTTTCCCGCGCTAGCAGTACAAACACACAAACAGAACGACAATGGCGCTCACAGGCGATCTGAGGCGCTCTGACAGCAGGAATAAACGGGTATTTGAGATCAGCTCTTTTTTTGTTGGCTTGCTAGCGCTGGAAATCTCAGTCTTCAGCTTCAAGCTCGCGCTGAATCGCAAGCCTGTAGATTGCCCAATAGAACTTTGCTTCCCATATCGCGCTGAAGCGCCCTTGCTGCTTGAACTTCTTCAAGTAGTAGCATTTGCGCATCAACCAGAACTCTGCCCCTGAGCAGAACATTACTGATTGCTCGCTGTAATGGGTGTGGGTGCTGTCGCTTGTGTGAGCTGTTTTTGTGCTTTGGTGACTGATTGCTGTGCTTTCTTGAGCTTTGCTTGCTGACTAAGCTGCTTGGCTTTCGTCTTGAGAGCTTTGATCTGCTGATCTTGAGCTGTGAGCTGTTTTGCTTCTGTCAGCGAGATCTCCGACACGGACAAGACATTGCTCGTTCCGTACAAATGCCCCAAGTTTCTGCGAGCCGAAACCTGGCTGTCTGCCCACATCAAAGTCATCACAAGTGACTTGTCTGTTTTTAGTCTGACTTGTGCTCTAAATGGTCTAAGTGGGTTGAATTCATGAAATCGCATAAGTCCAGACCTAAACCCGCAGTAACAGCTTTAGAGCTTCAGGATTTGAAGCTATGCGATCTGCTATCGCAACAAGCTCTGAGCTTTCACCAATCATCGCCAGCAGCTTGCTTGGAATAGCTCGCTCAGCAAGCTTTATTGAGTATGATTTGCGCAAGCTGTAAGAGCTTGCATCATGAACACCAGCTTCTGTCATCAGTTTGCAGAAATGCCCTGCAAGTGTATTTGCGCTGAAGCCACGCGTAGTTGATTTCTGATTTATGAAAAGTGGTCTTTTTGTATCAGTTAGCAGTAATGGAAGAAGATCATTGCAGCCGAAGCGATCACACAAGTATCTTTTGATTGCAGCTTGTACTTGCTTCGTCAGATAGACTTTTCTTTCCTTACCTGCTCTCGTTTGTCTTCCACCAAGATCAATCTCGTTAGCGACTGATCCGTCGCTTGTTATCACCTGACAAAGTTCTAAGCTTGAAACTTCCTTCGCAGTCATTCCTGCGTATAGAAAAAGCATCAATATTGCCTTATCCCGAAATGCGTGCCTTTTAGTAGATATGTGATTTAGCAGTTCCGTGATTTCTTGTTGGTTTAGATTTCTTGCCATGATCTGTAAGCTCCTCTGAGTATTTATTCACTAGAGATACCTACTGTTAGCAGCTATGAAGATTTAGATTGGATTGGAAGAGGAGAATTTAAAAGCAAAGTTTCACTATTGAAGCTTCTTCCGACGCCTCATAGAACATCTGCAAACTGCCATCTAGGCTTGAATGCGTACTACAGCATTTTCTCTGGAGTTCTTTCCCAGAGAATCATATCGCTGTTTTTCTTTACCGTTTTCGTTAGATACGAACCTACTGCTTTTTCGTCAGGAGATGGATCAATGAAAACTTGATCATCAACCCAATCCAGACCTGAAAGAGATTTATGAATGGGAAACTTCATAGAAAACCAACTAATCTCTTTCGGAATATTTCCAATAGCTATATGCAAGTGAAGCCTTCCTGACTTTGATCCAGACTCTAAGACAGGAACAAAGAACAGAGACTCTCTGAACATCTTGAATCTACGCTTTAAGACTCGCTCGTTGAGTCTAACCATGAATCTTTCAGCTACACGACCTGCTTCCTCAGAAGTAAGCTTCTCAACATACTTTATGCCATTTCTGTCGAAAGCTTCTCTATGCTGCTTTAAGGTTATGGTTACGCAGAACTGAATATGAATAGGCAAAGAAGACAAATGGCTGCGAACAGCATCCTTCATGCTGTCTTGCGTCGAACTCGATATCTGATCATTTCTGCATCTCATATTCTTATTTATGCAGAATCACAGCTTTCCAATTTTTATTGAATTTATCGAGATTCAATATATCCAGATATTTTACGCAATGAATGCGGATATTTTGACTAGCTATGAAAGCTTTCGTTTCATCAATTCGGGCAAAACAAGTGCGCCGTCTTGAAATTTTACTTTAGGCAGTGCGTTTTCAATCATGCGCTTTTCAGTCACATGATAGTAAGTCTTTTCAATCTGAAGACGACTTGTGCCACACATGTCAGCGATACCACGCTCGTCCACGCCCTGATTGATCATGTGTGTGATAAATGAATGTCTGAAGCTGTATGGGACAAGATTGCGCTTGTCTACATCTTTGATATCAGCGATATCGATGATCTTGTCTAAGTGATAGCTGATTGCTCGTGGTGTAATTGCTTTGTCGCCGTTTTGGCTGAAAACAAGCGTTTCCATGAAGTTCTTTGCGTTGCCGTTTTTCTTGATGTACCTACGCATCAAGACATCTTGAAGCGTCAAAAAGTACTCGTTGTCATGCACATAGAGATTGCGTGTTTTCTGTACCTTTGAGATATCAGCATCAATGTGAATTCTTACCAGATTGAATGCGTCATCTTCAGTGCCGTCTTTCACTTGTTGCTGCTTGAACTGAATATCTTTCCACTTCAGTTGTAACTGCTCGCCCCTACGCATCCCTGTAATCATTGAAATCAGCAAGTACAAGCCTGTGACAAATTTGCTCAGATTACCTTCAGCACTAAGATCGCGCTTTGCTTCAGCTACATAGTTTTCAAGTGCGAGTCTGATCTGCCAGATTTCTTCTTCGTCAAAGATACTGCGTCTTAGCTCTTCGTCACCGCGATCAATTTTCTTCATCGGCGGAAACTCGAACGAATCAATGTAAGTCTCGCCGTGCTTGTAAAGCCAATTGATTAACGCATTGATTGTGCTTTGCTCGTTTGTGATTGTGGTAACACTTACATCAACGCTTTTCTTCATCTTCTTGCGTGACAGATAGTAGTTTTCACAATCCATTCGATGGAGATCTTTGAGCTTTGTATCTCGCTTAATGAAATCCATGAAATGCTGAAGATGCGTTTTGATCGTACCCAAACGACCTTTCTTGATACCTACTCCTGAATCAACTTCTTTCTGTCGCTGAGCCAGATACATCTCAACGCCTTGCTTGATTGTTTTCGAGTAGTAAGTTTTACCAGCCAGCTCAAGTGCTTTGAGTTCGTGGTAATGGAGTTTTGCTTTGTCGAGGGCAGTGCTTTTGTTGCGAGTCTTCAAGCTGAAGCGAGCGTACTTGTGCTCTTTTGCGAGCCACATTCTGAACTGCCAGAACTCGCCTCGCTTGAAGATAACTGCGTCATCAAAGATGGGAAATTCGTCTGCTGCGAACTCTTTCTTTTTGAGTGTCATTTTCGCTTGCGTGACCTATGAAATTGAGTAGTAGCACGAGTGCGTCACTTTTTGTGTAACTCTAATTCCAGAGATCAATTAAATCAATAGCTTATAATTCAGTGTGCCACTTTTGTGAAAGTAACAATGTCTTATAAATCAATGACTTAGATCGTTATTTCTACTCCCACTCTATCGTCGCGGGAGGCTTGCTGGAGACGTCGTACGCCACGCGGGAGACTTCCGGCACCTCGTTGATGATGCGATTGCTGACGGTTTCCAGCAGTTCATACGGCAGATGCGCCCAGCGCGCCGTCATGAAGTCGATGGTTTCCACCGCCCGCAGGCTGATCACCCAAGAATAGCGGCGGCCATCGCCCACCACGCCCACCGACTTGACCGGCAGGAACACGGCGAAGGCCTGGCTCGTCTTGTGATACCAGCCGGCGCGGTGCAGTTCCTCGATGAAGATGGCGTCGGCGCGGCGCAACACGTCGCAGTATTCCTTCTTCACTTCGCGGAGGATGCGCACGCCCAGCCCGGGGCCGGGGAATGGGTGACGGTAGACCATGTCATAGGGCAGCCCTAGTTCGAGGCCGATGCGACGCACCTCGTCCTTGAACAGCTCGCGCAGAGGTTCCACGAGTCCCAGTTTCATGTCCTCGGGCAGACCGCCCACATTGTGGTGGGACTTGATGACATGGGCCTTGCCGGTCTTGGAGCCGGCGGACTCGATCACGTCCGGGTAGATGGTGCCCTGGGCCAGCCATTTCACATTCGGAATCTTCACGGCCTCGTCGTCGAACACCTCGATGAAGGTGTTGCCGATGGCCTTGCGCTTCTTCTCCGGATCGCTGACACCCGCGAGCGCACCGAGGAACCGCGCCTCAGCGTCGGCACGAATCACCTTCACGCCCATGTTCTTCGCGAAGGTGGCCATCACCTGCTCGCCTTCGTTCAGACGCAGCAGGCCGTTGTCGACGAACACGCAGGTCAGCTGATCGCCGATGGCCTTGTGCAGCAGAGCGGCAACCACCGAGGAATCGACGCCGCCGGACAAGCCCAGCAATACGTGGTCACTGCCCACCTGGGCACGCACGCGCGCGATGGCGTCCTCGATGATGCTGGCCGAGGTCCACCGCGCCTCGCAGCCACAAATCTGGCGCACGAAGCGTTCAAGAATGCGCATGCCCTGCAGGGTGTGGGTGACTTCCGGGTGGAACTGCACGCCATAAAGCGGCTTGCTGAGGTGAGCCATGGCGGCGATCGGCGCACTGGCGGTGGCGGCGGCAATGAAGAACTGCGGCGGCAGGGTCACCACCTTGTCGCCATGACTCATCCAGACATCGAGAATGGCCGTGCCGTCGGCGGCCACGCGATCCTCGATGCCCTCGAACAGCGCAGAGGCTGTCGGCAACGTGACTTCGGCATAGCCGAATTCGGATTTGTCCGAGGCTTGCACCTTGCCGCCCAGCTGCTCGGCCATGGTCTGCATGCCGTAGCAGATGCCCAGAATCGGCAGCGCGCCTTCCAGCAGGAAAGCCGGCGCGCGGGGCGAATCAGCCAGGTTGGCTGTCTCGGGTCCGCCGGAAAGGATGACACCGCGGGCATTGAACGTGCGAATGTCCTCGTCGCTGGCATTGTCCCAGGCCCAGATCTCGCAGTAGACACCGAGCTCGCGCACGCGGCGGGCGATCAATTGGGTGTATTGGGATCCGAAGTCCAGAATCAGGATTTTCTGGCTGTGAATGTCTTGGCTGCTCATGCTCTGGGTTCTTGCTGCTGATTCGTGTGGATGCGCGAGCGGACGCCCGCGCGACGGACATACTACCGCATGAGCCTTCAGCTCATGCGGTAGTTCGGGGCTTCCTTGGTGATGCTGACGTCGTGCACGTGGCTTTCGTTCATGCCGGACGACGTGATCTTCACGAACTGCGGCTTGGTGCGCATCCGGTGGATGTTCTCGCAACCGGTGTAGCCCATGCTGGAACGCACGCCGCCCATGAGCTGATGCACGATGGCCGACATCGGCCCCTTGTAGGGCACGCGGCCTTCGATGCCTTCCGGCACGAGCTTCTCGGCGCCGGAACCGGCATCCTGGAAGTAGCGATCACTGGACCCTTGAGACGCCGCCATGGCGCCCAGTGAGCCCATGCCGCGATAGGCCTTGTAGCTGCGGCCCTGGAACAACTCGACTTCGCCCGGGGCCTCTTCGGAACCGGCCAGCAGGCTGCCGATCATCACCACGTGGGCGCCGGCCGCGATCACCTTGGCGATGTCCCCGGAAAAGCGAATGCCACCGTCGGAAATGATGCAGACATTCGTGCCCTTCAGCGCTTCAGCCACATTGGACACAGCGGTCATCTGCGGCACACCGACACCGGTCACGATGCGGGTGGTGCAGATGGAGCCCGGGCCGATGCCGACCTTCACGGCGTCGGCGCCGGCGTCAGCGAGATCCTTGGCAGCCTCGGCGGTGGCGATGTTGCCGCCGATCACGGGAATGTGCGGGTAGAGCCCCTTGATGCGACGCACCTGATCGAGCACGCCCTGGCTGTGGCCATGGGCCGTGTCGACGATGATCACGTCCACGCCCGCCTCCACAATCGCCGCGACACGCGCCGGGGTGTCCGGCCCGGTGCCCACGGCAGCGGCCACGCGCAGGCGGCCGTACTGGTCCTTGCAGGCATTGGGATAATCTTCGGACTTGCGGATATCCTTCAGCGTGATAAGCCCTTTCAGCTCGAACGCATCGTTGACCACAAGGATCTTCTCGATGCGGTGCGTGTGCAGCAGGTCCTTCACTTCCTGATGCGTGAAGTGCTCATTCACGGTGACCAGGTCCTGCTTCTGGGTCATGATGGCGGAGACGGGAGCTTCGTAATTGGATTCGAAACGCACGTCGCGACTGGTGACGATGCCGACCAGATTCGGGCCATCCACCACCGGCATGCCGGAGATGTCGTTCTCGCGCATCAGGGCGATCAGTTCGCGGATCGTGGCGGTGGGGGCGATGGTGATCGGGTCCTTCACCACCCCGCTCTCGTACTTCTTGACCAGTCGCACTTCGCGCGCCTGCTGCTCGATGGTCATGCTCTTGTGGATCACGCCCAGACCACCTTCCTGCGCCATGGCGATCGCGAGTCGAGACTCGGTGACCGTGTCCATGGCAGCGGAAATCAGGGGGATGTTCAGAGAGATTGACGCGGTCAGTTGCGTCTTGAGACTGACCATTTTGGGGAGCACGGTGGAGTGTGCCGGCACAAGGAGAACGTCATCGAATGTCAAAGCTTCTTCAGCAATGCGCAACATAAGATTTCCACGTATTTACAAAAACGCGAGTATACCCACCTCATTTCCGGCTGTACACCTGCAGTTGCAAGGAGTGGAACAGGGCGAAGCGCCCGGATTTCGCGACCGGTTCGAAGCCGTTGCGGGCCATTTCGGCATGCAGTTCACGCGCCGAAACGCTGTATTGCTTGATCGGTTTTCCCTTCAGCAGCAGTCGCAGACGACGACGCATCGACGTGACCGACAGGGGCGAGATGCGCGATACGAGCATGTAGCGCGCGCTGACTCTGCACAGTTCGTCGAGCAGACGGCCACGCAAGGCAGGACTCTCGAAATGGTGCAGCAGACGGAAGCAGAGGGTGGCGTCGAAAGCGCGATCGGCATAGGGCAGCGCGAAGAGATCGTGACGCTCGAACCGCGCCGGCACCTTCGCCTCGGCGGCAAGCGTCTGCGCCAGTTCCAGCGCGGCTTCGCCCAGATCGACACCGGTCACCTGCAGTCCCTTGCGGGCCAGCGCGATGCTGGCACGCCCCACACCACAGGGCGCGTCGAGCAGGGTGGACACCCCGTGCACATGACGCATGGCCTCGTCGATCATGGCCATTTCCTGCGTGTGCTTGGACTGCTTGCGCTGATTGTAGGTGCGTGCCGATTCCGCGTCGGATTTCACGCGGGCATAGCTGATGTTGTCGGTCATGCAGAGAACTCCTTGGAAAAGTCGGAGAGAACGGAAAAACGGCGCGTCAGACGGGCAATCACCCGCGGCGCTCTGTCGAAGTAGGGCTGCAGGAGCGCCTGCACCAGGGCAGGCGCCAGCCAGTCCGCACGGCGCAGCAACTGCGTGAGATCGGCGCAGGCGGCATCGGCAGCGAACAGGCGCTTGCGGGCGCGCTCGAAATCGATCAGCTGGAGTTGTCCCCGCTGCAGATCGATGAACATGTGATTCGGAAACAAGGCGCCGTGCTGCCAGCCAGTGGCATGCAGATCGAACAGGGCGCGGCCAATCGCCGTGAGCCCGGCGCGCGACTCGCGCAACGCGTCTGGCGTGCCCTCGAACGCGGCCAGCGTCGGCAGCGCGATTTCCCGCGTCAGCAGCAGAGCACGTTGCCGCTGGCCCGCACAGGAAATGCCGAAGGCCTCCAGTGTCACTGACGGCCAGCGCTGCAGCAGACCCTGGCGCAGGGCGTCGATTTCATAGCGGAAGGTAGGCGCCCCGAGTGGATAGCGCCAGGAGTAGCGACTTTGCCGTTCCTGGCGCTTGAGATACCAGTGGCCCATGGTGTCGTCGGACTGGGGCAGCTGCAGACGACTGACGCCGCTCCAGCCGCCCCGCCGCTGATTGATGGGCTCGACGAACTCGGGCGGCAAGTCCCAGAGCGCCTCGAAACTGTCCAGGCCGGCGCGCTCCAGCACGCGCAGCAATTCCCCGTCGCGCACCTGCACAGGATGGCGCGTCCGGGTCAAGGGGAGTGTCTGCAGGAAATGCATGGCAGGCTCCTAGTGATAGAAACGCGACAGCTCGCGCGCGAACAGACCCAGGGCGTCACGAAAGGAGCCATCGACACTGGCAATGGCCAACGGCTCATCGTGCAGCGTGGTGGTGCCGTCATCGAGTGCGGCGCCCTTCTTGCTGAACACCATCTTCACCTCGGGCGTGATCAGGGTGTTGCCGTGCCAGTCGCTGGCCACCGTGTAATCACGAGCGTACTGGGGCGACAGCAGGTCGCTGCCGTAGCTGTACGTGGCAGGATCCAGATCCACGCCCAGCGCCACGAGCACGGTGGCTGGCAGGTCCAGGTGGCTGGTCATGCGCAACACTTCGCCTGCCGCCTGCCCGGGTATATGCACCAGCAATGGCACACGGATCTGCTGCTGACTGAAAGTCGAGTTGTGTCCCCAGCGGCCATTTTCCATGAACTCTTCGCCGTGATCCCCGGTGACGATCACGATCGTGTTCTCCAGCAGCCCTTTCTCCTGCAGGGTGTCGAACACTCGACTCAGCTGACTGTCCAGATGATGCACAGCGTTGATGTAGCGGGCCCGGATGCGTTCGATCTGCTGCTCGATGTCTACCGTCAGGTAGTTGAAGTCACCGATGTAGTCCGGCTCGATGACGCTTTCCTCTGGGAAATAGTAATTCGCGTGAGCGGACTCGAAGAACATGAAGCTGAAGAAGGGCTCGTCAGCATTCTCGATGAAGTCGAGCATCCGCGTCACGTTGCGCCTGTCGCGCTCCCAGCCATCTCCGTCGGTGTCGGGATGCAGGTCAGCGGCGGGGAAGCCGGAGAATACGGTCTGGTCGAATTCGGGGTAGGAAAAGCGCGAGCTGGTCCATGCCTTCATGGCGTAGTCATGGTTGCGCAGCAACTCCATCAGCAAGGGCTGCCGCCGGTCACCCAGGAAGTCGAACCAGTAACTGCCGTAGAGCCCGTAGAACTGCGAGAACATCCCCATGCGCGTGCCATTGCCGCCGCTGTAGTGTTCGAGGAAATTCTGCGTCTGCGCGGCGAAGGCACTGGTCTGCGGCATGATCCGCGGCGTGAGGGAGTCGGCACGCCAGGATTCCGCCACCAGCCACACGATGTTCAGCGGGCGCTCCAGGGGCGCCGTGGGCGCTGCGGGATAGTCGATGCTGCCGGAGGTGCCCGTCAGGTCGCTGGCATCCTGCGCCGGGCGCTGACTCGTGAAGCCGGCGCGCTCGAGAAGGGAATCCGCGGTGACCGGGACATACCAGATCAGACGATCCGCCGTGGCCAGAATACTCCGCTCATAACGAAAGTCTGCCCAGGCATACCAGAGCGCCTGGGTCAGCAGCAGCACGCCGAACACGGGCAGCACACGCCAGCGCCGGCGCGGCAACAGTCGCTCGACTGGCAACAGACGCACGGCAAGCAACAGCAGCGCCGCCAGACCAAGCACCAGAAAGCCCAGCGCCACATTCGTCGAAGTTGAGACGCCCATCGCCTCAACGCCCCCAGGAGTGGTCAGCAGATTGAGCACGAAGTAGTTGAAATAGAAACCGAACATCTGCTGCAGCTTGTAGTTGGCCACCAGGAACAGAAGGGTGAGCAAGGCAGCCGCATGGACGGCAGCCGCCAGCGAGGGTGACGCACGCCCGCGGCGCTGTGCGCGTTCGTGAAGCGCGTGCAGCAACAGCACGGGACTGGACAGCAGCGCCGTCTGCACCAGCGCAGCGATGAGCAGAAACAGCCCGGCAGTCGGGCCTGTCACGGCGGGTGCAGCGAGAGCAAGGAGAAAACCGAAGGTGCACAGCAGCGTCAGCAGGACACTGCGAAGTGGCGCAAGCACGGGCATGGCAGCGGTATCCTCAAGCACGGACGACGGTGAAATGTGCATCAGTCTAGGAAGCCAAGATTAAGCAAGCATTAAGAGCGGATCAGAACTCGTACTCCAGCAGGAAGCGGAAGGTGTAGTCGGGAGTGGTGTCGTTCAGGGGCAGGATCAGGCCGGTTTCCCACGCCCACTTCGAGGCGCCGCCCGTGCGCACCAGTCCCGTCAGCACCGGGCCGATGCCGCGGGTGAACTGGTCGGCGTAGAACTCGACGCCGGGCTCCAGGCTCTCGCGCAGGCGATAGCGCCATTGCGCTGACGCGAAGGTCTCGAACTCGTTGGCGATGTCCGACCCGTATTCATACTCCACCCCCAGGTTGAGCGTGCCCACCCAGTTGCCGAATTGCCGGCTGGTGAGCGCGGCCACGGCCGCTTCCGCGATGCTCTCGCTGCGCTCGCGCTCGAACTCGAACAGCAGACCCCAGTCGGCCGCGTACTCGCCCTGCTCGGTGAGCTGCACCTTGAGCTCGGCCTCGTAGCCCCGCAGACGCAGACCGCCGCTGTGCTGCTTTTCGGCCAGCAGATAGGCCTCGGCGAAGATGCGCTCGCTGATCGAGCGACCGAAGCCGATGCGCTGGCGCAGGATGTCCGACTCCAGGGGGTCCTGGTCGGTCTGATACAGCGTGCGCAACTCCAGCTCACGCTCCAGGGGCTGCACGTAAGGGTCGTAGACGCGCCCGACCCCGTTGTGTTGAAACTCCACATCGGCAAAGGCGGGGAGCATGCCTGCTCCCCACAATGCCAGCGTGATGACCCCACTGCGGGACGCGTGACCCCGGTTCCTGAACCATGTCATGTCGATGTCTCCTGTCGCTTGGTGGCATGCAGGCGGGCCAGCGCCATGGCGGCCAGGCAGGCCAGCACAGAGGCCAGATACAAACTCAGCTGCACCGCAGTCGGCGTGGCCTCATAGCCGAAGGCGGCCTGCAACATCTCCCCGGTGAGAGACGACTCCCTCACCAGCGCGCTGGTATCCCAGAGAGGTTGCTGACCCGGCAGCAGATCGGCCTGCTCCAGATTGTAGGTGGCCTGCATGACCAAGCCCGCGCTGGTCATGGTGGCGATGCCCGCACACGTCCAAAGACACGCCTTGCGTGAGAGCGCCCGCAGGCCGTAGTAGAAAAATGTGCCGAAACTGAGTCCGATGCCGGTGCCGATCACCGCGCCCGACATGATGGAGGCCATCTGCCCGGCCTGCACGCCAAAGGCGTAGACATAGAGGTAGACTTCGGCGCCTTCACGCGAGATGGACAGGGCCGCGGCCAACAGACACAAGGCCAGCACGGCTCTGGAAGGCTTGTCGGAGGCCGGCCGCAGCGCATGCGACGCGATCAGATGGACATAGACGACCAGCGCGAGAGCCGCGCTCAGCAGCATGACCGCACTGATGATCTCCTGCCCGAGCCCCTCGAAGAGCATGGAAATCGGGTCCAGGAACACGGCATACGAATAGGCACCGGCGACGCCCAGCAAGAGTCCGACGGGCAACCAGCGCAGACGATTGCCCATGGCGGCAGATGACGCCATCAGCATGCACATCAACAGCACACCCTCAAGCACTTCGCGCAGCACGATGATGACAGCGCTGATCATGCCGGCACTCCTTGCGCCTGTCCCACGGCGACACGCTTATTCAACGATGACCTTGCCTTGCGCCGTGCGCGGATTGAATTCCCCGAAGAAGGGATACTCGCCCGGCGCCAGCGGGCCGATGAAGACCACGCCCTGGCTGTTGCCGACGATCACCTTCTCCCTGTTCAGCTCGTAACTCTCGAATTCCTCGGGCGTGGTATCGAGATTGCGGATGATCAGCTTGACCTTGATGTTGGCAGGAATCCGCACCTCGGCGGGAAAGAACAGATGCTCGCGGATCTGGATCTCTACCTCAGGTGTCTGCGCCAGCGCTGCCGGTCCTGCTGCGCCGGCAAGCACCAGTGCAAGAGCCGCCAGCCAGGGCATCCCGGGGCGTCTTCTGCCTTTGTCTGAACGTGTCACGCTGCCTCCTCTGGCAAACCTGCAATACGACCGCCTCCGGCGGCGGGAAATCGCACCAGCACCTGCAGGCCGCCCAGCTCGGAGCGACCCAGCGTGATGCTGGCGTGGTGCATGTCTACAATGTGCTTCACGATGGCCAGTCCCAGCCCGGAACCGCTGACGCCCGAATCGTGCTGATCGCCATGCAGGCGATAGAAGCGATCGAAGACGCGCTCGCGATACTGCTCGGGAATGCCCGGACCGGAGTCCTCCATGGTGCAGCAGGTGCCATGGTCGTCGGGCGCTACGCGCAGCCGCAGTCGCCCTCCTTCCGGGGTGTACTTGCTCGCATTGGTGAGCAGATTGTGCAACAGCGAACGCAGGGCTGTCGCGTCCCCCAGCACCGTGCCGCCCCCCCCTTCCAGTTCGAATTCCTGCCCCCGCTGCAGGATCTGGTCGAAATCCTGGCTGACCACTTCCTGGGCAAGCGCATGCAGATCCAGAGGCTGGAAGCGCATGGAGTACTGATCCGGGGCCGTGCGGTTGAGCTCCAGGATCTGCTCCACCAGATGCCCCATGGCATCGATGCCTTCGCGCAGCTCGCGGGCGCTTGCCCGCGCTGCCGGTGCCTCCAATTCCTGCAGGAGATTGTGCACCTGCACTTTGAGAATGCTGATCGGCGTGCGCAGCTCATGGGCGGCATCGGCGGCGAAGCGTTTTTCACGTTCGAAGGAGCCATGCAGCCGGCGCAACAGATCGTTGATGGAACGGCTCAGCTGCGTCAGCTCCCGTGGCACCTGATCCAGTCGCACGGGGCTCAGATCGCTGGCCTCCCGGGCCTGCACCTCGCGCGCCAGGGTCTGCAGGGGTCGCAGGCCGAAACTCACGAACAGCCAGATCAGCACGGCCGCCAGGGGCACGGTGACGATGGTCGGCACCACGGCATCCAGGATGATGCCCTCTGCCAGGTCGTAGCGAATGTCGATGCGCTGGGCCGTCAACACCCAGTGGGACTGTTCCTCGTCCAGAATGGCCAGCACCCGCCAGCGATAGCTGCCGAAATTGACTTCACGAAAGCCGACCTCGAAGGGACTCATGGGCGTGACGGGGGCCAGCACCGAGCGCAGAATCAAGCCGCCCTGCTCCGTGAATATCTGATAGGCGATCTGCATCTCGTCGCCCAGTTCCGGATTGACCACGTTCGGCAGCACCAGGTCCTGCACCACGCGCACCCCGCCGCTCAAGGCCGAGGGGTTGAGCAGACTGAGCATCTTGGCGTGCTCGAGCAACTGCTGGTCGAACAGCAGTTCAGCCTCGACCATGCTCTCGCGAAAACCGCGGATCGCAGACAGGAAGCTGACGAGCAGGATGAGAGCGCTCACGCTGAGCGTGAGGAAGATCCGGATCGATGTCATGGCAAGAGTTGCTCGGCGCTCAGCTGCCACCTCCCCCTTTCTTCACCACATAGCCCAGCCCGCGCACGGTCTGGATGAACCCCGCAGGCAGCTTCTTGCGCAGATTGTGAATGTGAACCTCGACGGAGTTGCTGCTGACTTCCTCCCCCCAGCCGTAGAGCTTGCTGTCCAGCATGTCCCGGGTCTGCACCTTGTTGGCGCTCTCCATCAGGGCCTTGAGCAGCATGTACTCGCGGCGCGACAGTGTGAGCGGCACGCCGGCCACCGACACCTCAAGCGTCTGGGTGTCCAGATTGACCTCGTCGATCACGATGCTGGCGCTCTTCACGCTGCCCAGTCGACGCTCCAGCGCGCGCAGGCGGGCCAGCAGCTCGTCCATCTCGAAGGGCTTGGCGAGGTAGTCGTCGGCGCCGCTGTCCAGACCGGCCACCTTGTCCTGAGTCTTGTCCCGCGCCGTCAGGATGAGCACCGGATTGGTGAACTGCGCTCGCCGCGCGCCCCGCAACACCTCCAGCCCATCCATGCCGGGAAGCCCGAGATCCAGTACCAGGATGTCGGGCTTCGAGGTCTTGAGTGCCGCCAGCGCCTGATCGCCCCGACTGACGTGATTCACGCTGAAGCCGGCCGTGCGCAGCGCTTTCGCCACGGCCGCTGCCAGCATCGCATTGTCTTCCACCAGCATGACTTGCATTGCATTCCCTGTGCTTCAGCGCATCTGCGCGAGCATCTTCTCGATTTCCTGGCGTCGCCCCTGGTCAGCAATCTCGCGGCCGGGTCTGGCCGGCGCCTGCAGCGCCTTCTGCAGATACTGCCGGGCTTCCTCGAACTTGTCGCTCTTGAACAGATACTCCGCGTAGAAATAGTTGGAGTCAATCGCGTCGGGGCCGATGGCAAGACCTTTGCGCAACAGAGCCACGCCCTCGTCCTCATCGCCGAAGGCCACCGGCCAGCCCGGCACGTTCAGATAGAGCACGCCCAGACTGGTGTACGCAGAGCCTTCCATGACTTCACCGTTGAGAGCGATGGCCTTTTCCAGATCGGCCTTGGCCGCCTTGGCTGCTGACAGGGCCGCCAGCCCGCCTTTCACGCCGGCATAGCTGGACTTGATGATGCCACTCCAGATCCATGCCTCGGGGCTGTCCTGCTCGGCCTCGGTGAGCTTGCGGGCTTCCTCGATCAGCACGCTGAAGGCTTCCACCTGGGCATCGCCCTGGGTGAGGTAATTGATTTCCGCCCAGCGATCCTGCAGGGCAGCGACGGCAGGGCTGGTCTGCGCCTGCGAGGCGGCCGCCCACAGGAGCGTGACGAGCAAGGCAAGATGACGAATTTTCATGGGCTTCTCCAGGATGGTTTGAATGGGGTCAGAGGAACATTTCGCCGGCGTCAGGGTTGCGGCCGGGCAAAGCGCCGAATCACGGGCAGCGCCTTGCGCAGGGCGCGATCGGTGACAGCGGGCAGCACGGCGTTGATCACGGTATACAGACGCTCGGGCCAGCCCAGCACCACGGTGCCACGGCGGTCGCGCTCGATGCACTGCAGCACTTGCCGGGCCACCTGCAGAGGGTCATCCATGGCATTGCCGAGCGCATGATTCATCGCTACCACCCGTTCGCTGTTGAGCGCTGTGCGCGTGGCGCGCGGGGCGATGTGCAGCACGCCGACACCGGTGTCGGCCAGCTCCCGGCGCAGTGCCTCACTGAAGCCGCGCAAGCCGAACTTGCTGGCACAGTACACACTGAAGCCAGGATATCCGATGCTGCCGAAGGCCGAACCGACGTTGAGCACCAGGGCACTCTGCTGTGTCAGCAGCTTGGGCAGCAACAGGCGCGTCAGCAGGACCGGCGCGGTGAGATTGAGGGCGAACTGGCGCTCAATGGTCTCGGGAAGCGTGTCCTGCAGGAAGTTCAGCTCGCTGGTGCCGGCATTGTTGATCAGCATCGACAACGGCGCCTCGGCACAGATGCGAACCACCTCGTCGCGTGCCGCTTCCTGCGTCAGGTCGGCGGACAGCCAGCGATGCGGTGCGCCTGCACACGGCAGTGCCCGCCCCAGCTGCTCCAGCGCCACGGCGTCGCGCGCCACCAGCAGCAGCTGCGCGCCGGCCTCGGCCAGGGTAAGCGCGAGCGCGCGACCGATGCCACCGGTGGCTCCCGTCAACAGGATCGTTCTGCCGTGTACGCGCATGAATGCCTCCTCAGGCCGCGCTGCGCACGGCAGTCTGGGCTGGACGCTCCAGCACGCTGTCGAACACGCCCTTGTACAGACGGAAGAACATCTTCGTGCTGTGAATCAGCAGCGCCTGATCGGCAGGGTCGGTGAAGCGATTCATCAGTCCCTCCAGATGCTGGATGTGCGACTGATCGATGCTGCCATGGGAACGCAGATAGCTGAATGCCCGTTCCGGAAGATTGAGCGTCGCCTTGATCTGATCGGCGGCGTGGTCGGCCAGGTTCACACTGGTGCCTTCCAGCACGTGCACCATGCCGAACAAGCCGATGGGGTCACGACGATTCACCATGTCCCAGGCATAGGCGATCATCAGCTCGGTCTGCATGGCCGGCTGACTGCGTCGCACGGCTTCCTTGTCGCCGCCGCAGACGGCGATGTCGTTCAGGATCCACTCCTGATGACCGATCTCTTCCTCGATGTACTCGGCCACGGCCACGCGCAGCCACTCACGACTCTCGGGCAGACGTGCGCCCACCGCCATCAGCAGCGGCACGGTGAACTTCACGTGGTGATAGGCCTGGGTGAGATAGGCAATGTATTCGTCCAGAGTGATGTTGCGCGCCATGCAGCGGGTGATGATCTCGCTGCTGACCAGCGCCATCTGTTCTCCGGCGGTTTCCTGCTTCAAGGTGTCATAGAACATGGTGCGTTGCCTCCTGGTGGGGGGTGAGGATGTCGTCATTGGATGCGCTGTACAGCGCCTCGAGCGTGGCCGCGAAACGCTGCGCGATCTGCGCGCGACGCGGTCGTCCATTGCTGGTGAGCAGATCCGTTTCCAGCCCGCTGCCGCGTACCAGCGGCTCGCTCAGGCGTGCCCAGCGCTGCACGCGGGCATAGTCGGGCAGTGCGGCATTGATGGCAGTGATGCTGGCGTTGATCTCCTCATCGCGGATGCGGGGGTGGCGTGGCTGCACCAGCGCCACACAGTAGGGACGCGAATCCCCGAACACGATGCTCTGCGCGATGCAGGGACTGGCCGCCAGCTGGGTTTCCACCCATTCCGGACTGATGTTGCGGCCGAAGCTGCTCACCAGCAGGTTCTTGCGGCGGCCGTTGAAATGCAGATAGCCGTTGGCGTCCTGATGGCCGAGGTCACCCGTGGCCAGCGGCGTGATGTCGTCCTGCGGCAGCCACGACGCCTTGTCGCCGGCATAGCCCAGAAAGCGCGGACCGAAGACCTGGATCTCGCCGTCGTGAATCTCGACACGCACATGCGGCAGCGGTCGGCCGAGGCTGCCGTTGCGACGCTGTCCGGGCGTGTTCAAGCTCACCACCGAGCCGCACTCGGAAAGCCCATAACCCTCGAAGGCCGGAATGCCGAACTGCCAGGCACGCTCGAGCAGCACAGGATTCACACTGGCGCCGCCGACTGCCACGAAACGCAGGGAGTCGGGCAGCCTCCAGCCGGACGCGGCGCTCATCACCAGGGCTTCCAGCAGTTGCGGAATCAGGATCAGGCTCTGCGGCCGGCAGTGCGAGAGCACGTCGAGAAAGGCCGGAAGGGAGAATCCGCTGGCACCGTTGAAGCCCAGACGCTGTTGCGGCACCAGCACCACGGCGGCCCCGCTGCGCAGAGGGGCATGCACGCCGGCGACGTTCTCCAGCAGAGTCGCGAGGGGCAGCACACAGAGGTGACGCGTGATCTCGCAGGACTGCGTGGCAGCAACGATGGACGTGGTCACGGCCTCCAGATGGCCGGCACTCAGGCAGGCGCCCTTGGGCGTGCCCGTGGAGCCAGAGGTGAAAGTGATCTTGCTGGTGCCTTGTGGCAGGGAGTCGACGCGCGCGGCCAGAGCCCGCTCATCACGCTCGAAGCGGCGATAGTGCAGGCCCAACAGCCTGTGTGACGACACCGGCGCCGGGTTCTGGGCAGCCACCACGGCATCCGGCAGCGTGGCGTCATGCAGCAGCGCATCGACAGGCACTGTGTGCAGCGCATGCTGCAGCTGACCCGGCGCGAAGAAGCCCGGCAACGGCAGCAGCGTGATGCCGGCCACACCACAGGCGATGTCGGCGATGACCCAGGCCGGGACATTGTCGGCTGCCAGCGCCAGCACGCGGACGCGATCCTGGCGCAGACGCCATACCAGACGTCGCACAGCCCGTTGCAACTGCTTCCAGGTGTAGGCCGTTTCCAGGGCGGTATCGAACACCATCAGGGCACTGTCGTCCCCTCGGGTTGCCGCATTCGCGTTGATCGCAGCCCACAGTTCACGCATGGAAGGACTCCTCGCTGCAGGGCTTGAGTTCGGCCACGATGCGGTCGATCTCATCGGCATGCTCGCGCAGCAGCTTCTGGGCGAATTCATTGCGCTGCAGGGTCTGATGGGCCTGCACGACATCGCCGGCCACGACCCAGGGACGATTCGCGTAATAGCTGCCCCAGGCGCCGGCGTGTTCACCCAGGCAGCGCGGGTCGGCCTCGCACAGGGCCTGCGGCGCGAAGCCCAGACGCTGCAGCAGGGCACTGACCTGGGCGGTGGCGGTGAAGGTGACCCAGCGGAAACCGGACCGGTACAGCACTTCCGTCAACACGATGAACAGCAGCTGGCTGCTGCCGCGTGTGCCGGCCAGATTGCCGGTCTCGATCAGCGACGCGCGCGGCACGGTCTCGCCGAGTCGCTCGCTGAGCACGGCCTCCATCGGCTTTTCCAGATAGTTCTCCACGAAGAAGCGACCCGACTGTCCTGGACGCAGGCCCAGCACGCCGGCCACTTCGCCCTCGCGCCAGCTGGCCATCAGCAGGGGCAGGAAATGAGAGATGTCAGCGCCGTAGGTCTCGGCGTAACGAACATGAATGAACTGCTCGATCTGCGCCCGGTGGAAGGCAAGCGGGGAATGCAGACTGAGCTGCTCGGACGCGGCTGGCGTGGCGAGCGGAAAATTCAGGGCACTGGCAACACTGGTGCAAAGCGACGTGGCTGACATGATCGAGGGCTCCGTTTTGGCTGATCATGTCGCCACTGTAGGACGCGAATCTTAATTGACTATTAAGACCGCAGGGTTTTTGCAGCTCACTCGCGGGGTTCCTCGGTGAACACCTTGCGGCCGCTGAACATGGCGGAAATCAAGCCATTGCCTTCCTTGATGTCGCTCACCACCACGGCGCCGATGTGCAGCACGATGGCAACCAGCATGGCCCAGAAGCCGATCTCGTGAATCTCGATGAAGGGCTCGCGGAAGCGGCGCATGGCGGCATAGCCCTCCGGATCCAGCATCTCCTTGGCGCCGGGCACCAGGCCCACCAGCCCGGCATGGTCCTCGCCCGAGCCCGTGGCCCACTCGGCGAACTCATGCCCGAAGGGAGGGAAATACAGATCGGTGCCGGCCAGCACCAGCCCCGTGATCATCTGGGCGCCGAGCAGGAAGAACAGCACGGCCAGCATCAGCCGGGCGGCCGGGTTGTGGCCCTTGTAGGCGGGCGGCGTGCCGGCCTTGGCGCCGGCGATCCACTCGCGCAGCGCGGCCCCGTAGCCGCGACCGCCGGGCAGCACGGCCGACCAGCGCGAATAGGGATTGCCGATGAAGCCCCAGAGGATCCGCCACAGCAGGTTGAGCGAGAACGCGTAGCCCAGCCAGGCATGCAGGATCTTGAGATCGACCTTGCCCTCGCTGCTCACCCCCAGGGAGTTGGCATTGAGGATGACGATGCCCACGCCGATCAGCCCGAGCACACACAGGACATTGCTCCAGTCGCACCCGCGCACGCCGGCATCTCAGACGGCATGGGACTGCAGGGCGGGCGAGGACAGGGCGGGACGGACAGGCGACTTGGTGTCACTCATGGAGATTCTCCTTGGTGTGCGGACGGTATTCAGCAGGCTCAGGCTGGCAGCATGACCTTAAGGCATGATTAACCCTGATTCCTGGGTGTTTGTATGCCACAGGAGCCGTGACATATCATGCGGACATGTCAAATTTTCAGCACAATTTCAGCACGCAGCCCCGCGACGTGCTCTCGGTGACCACCCTCAACCGCCTCGCGAAATCCCTGCTGGAAGGGCATTTCCCCAACGTGCTGGTGGAAGGCGAGATCTCGAATCTGGCGCTGCCGGCCTCCGGCCACTGGTATTTCACTCTGAAGGACGAAGGCGCGCAGATCCGCTGCGCCATGTTCCGCAACCGCAACATGGGCGCCGGCATGCGGCCGCGGGACGGCATGCAGGTGCAGGTGCGCGGGCGCCTGAGTCTGTACGAGGGGCGCGGGGACTATCAGCTGATCGCCGAGTCCGTCGAGGAAGCCGGCGATGGCGCCCTGCGCCGCCGCTTCGAGCAGCTCAAGCAGACGCTGGCCGCCGAGGGCCTGTTCGACGCACAGCGCAAGCGCCCCATGCCCCCCCATGTGCGCCACATCGGGGTGATCACCTCGCCCACCGGCGCGGTGATCCGGGACATCCTGAGTGTGCTGCGACGCCGCTTTCCCACCATCGCCATCACCATCCTGCCCGTGCCGGTGCAAGGGGTGGAAGCGCCGCCCGCCATCGTCAAGGCCATTGCCACGGCCAATCGCCGGGCGGCGCAGCTCGGCCTGGACGTGTTGATCGTGGGGCGCGGTGGCGGTTCACTCGAAGACTTGCAGGCTTTCAACGAGGAGAGCGTCGCGCGGGCCATCCATGGCAGCGAGCTGCCGGTGGTGAGCGCCGTGGGCCACGAGACCGACATCACCATCGCCGACTTCGTGGCAGACCTGCGCGCACCGACCCCGTCGGCAGCGGCCGAGCTGCTGAGTCCGGACCAGAACGAGCTGCTGCAGACGCTGGAAGGCTTCTCCCTGCTGCTGCGCCGGCTGATCGGCGAGCGCCTGCAGCACGCCACCCGCGACCTGCTCTGGCTGACCAGACAGCTCAAGCATCCGGGCCGCCGGCTGCAGGAACATGCACAGACCCTGGACATGCTGGAAGCGCGCTTGCTGCGCGCCACGCGGCAGAGGCTGGCGAACGCCGGACATCGACTGCACGGGATGCAGCAGGCCCTTGCCCTGCGCTCGCCGCTGACAGTGATCCGCCAGCACAGCCTGCGCCAGGCGGCCCTGCAGCATCGCCTCCAACGGGCCCTGCAGCAGAGCCTGCAGCGCCGGCAGGCTGCGCTGGCGGGACTCGCCCGCAGCCTGGACAGCATCAGCCCGCTGCAGACCCTGCGCCGGGGCTACAGCATCACCTGGACCGAGCGCCACGAGCTGGTGCGCGACGCCCGGCAGCTCGCGCCCGGCCAGACACTGCACACCCGGCTTGGCAGCGGCGCCGTGCGCAGCACCGTCGTCGCCATCCTGCCCGACGCGCCACTTCCTGACGCCTGAGCCCCTGGAGTCCGCCCATGACCCGCACCCACCGCCTCTCTCGACTGTCACTGCCGCTGCTGACCCTCCTGCTTGCCTTCACCCAGGCCGCCCCCGCACTTGCAGTGCCGGTGGACGCCCTGCCGGTTTCCGCAGCGGTGCCTGGCGGCGTGGCCGTGCTGCCCACCGGCATCCAGGCCGTCGCGGCCCGCTATCGCGAGTCGCGCGTGCTGCTGGCGGAAGTCGACGGGCAGCAGTACGCCGTCATCGGCATTCCCCTGTCGGCCACGCCCGGCACGCATGCGCTGGAACTGCGCGACGCGGCGGGCAACAGCCGCTCACTGAACTTCACGGTCACTGACAAGCAGTATGTGGAACAGCGGCTGACCATCACCAACGAGCGCCAGGTGAATCCCATCGACGAAGACATGGTGCGCATCAACCGCGAAAGCGCCGAGATGAACGCCGCCTTCAGTCGCTGGGACGAATCGCTGCAGCCGGTGCTGCGCATGCGCGCCCCCACTGAGGGTGTGCGCAGCAGCTCTTTCGGCCTGCGCCGCTTCTTCAACGAGCAGCCCCGCGCGCCCCATTCCGGCATGGACATCGCCGCGCCCGAGGGCACCCCCATTGTGGCCCCGGCGCCCGGAGTGATCGTGGCCACCGGCCACTACTTCTTCAATGGCAACACCATCATCCTGGACCACGGCCACGGCCTGATCAGCCTCTATTGCCACATGAACACCATTGACGTGGCAGTGGGCCAACGGGTGGAAACCGGCCAGCAGATCGGCGCGGTCGGGCAGACGGGGCGCGTCACCGGGCCACACCTGCACTGGAGCGTCAATCTGAACAATGTCCGGGTGGACCCGGCGCTGTTTCTCCTCGATTGAACAAAACGTAACAGCCCAATTCTTGCCCTCGCTTTTGCTACTTTTTTGACCAGTGCTCCGGTAGATCGGCCGCGTTTCCAATCGGTGCGCCCCTGCCTCAGTCGGCGCGCCAGTCTTCGCTGCCAGGATGCTTCACTCGATGCCCGGATTCGAACTCTTCTTCCTGCTGCTCGCCGGTCATGCCACCGCAGACTTCGTCCTGCAGCCGGAAGCCATGGCACGTGGCAAGATTCGACACAGCGACATCCATCGCGTCAAGTCGGACGGCTTCCCCCGCTGGTACTACTGGCTGAGCGCGCACGCGCTGGTGCACGGCGGCATGGTGTACCTGATCACCAACAGCCTGCTGCTGGGCGTGATCGAAACCGTCTCCCACTGGGTCATCGATTCGGCCAAGTCCGAGGGCGTGATCAATTTCCACCAGGACCAGGGCTTGCATCTGGGCTTCAAGGTCGGGTACCTGTTCGCCGTTTGAACAGCCTGCTCGTTGGTTTGCCTGGCGAATTCTTTTATAGTGCCCCTTCGTTTCCACGTCCTCGCGGGTGCCTGCCCGCGCAGCCACAGGTCGCCAATCGATGAACAAACGTGAAGAACAACGCCGGATACGTGAAGCCAAGCAGCGCTCGGCCGAGCAGAGTACCGCCCGCCAGAAGCTGATCAGTCGCATCGCCATGATGGTGCTGGCACCGCTGCTGATGATCCTGGTGCTCTACGCCCTGCTCTCTCAGGGCCCGACCTATTCGCCGGTCGATATCGCCGAGACGGACCACACCCGTGGCAACAGCCAGGGCGTCAAGCTGGTGGTGTATGCCGACTTCCAGTGCCCGGCCTGCGCCAATGAACACATGCTGCTTGCGCAAGCCTGGAATTCCATCAGTGACCGCACCCAGATGGTGTTCCGGCACTACCCGCTGACCGGCACCCACCCGCACGCATGGCGTGCTGCCACCTATGCGGAAGCCGCTGGCCGCCAGGGCAAGTTCTGGGAGATGTACGACCTGCTGTTCATCAACCAGGCCTACTGGTCCGGGCTGTCCGAGGTGGACGCAGAGTTCGAGGGCTATCTGACGCAACTGGGACTGGATCTGGAGCAGGCCCGCGCGGACCTGGATGACGAAGCGCTGATCGAGAAGATTCGCAGTGACCAGCGCAGCGGCACCCGCTCGGGCGTGCGCGCGACGCCGACCCTGTTCGTGGAGGGCCGGCTGGTGCCGACGCCACGCACGGTGTCTGAACTGGTGAGTCTGATCGACGGCGCCGTCGCGTCCTGATCAGAACCCGCACAGCGCGGCGAAGCGCCGCAACACCTTGCTCGCTGCCGGCGTCTCCTGCTCGTCGCGCAGCAGCGCCTCGACATCGAAACCTTCCGCCTGCAGCGCCTGCTGCCGCTCCCGCACATAAGTGCGCATGACCTCGGCAGAGAACTCCGGATGAAACTGCACCCCCCAGGCACGGGCCCCTACGCGATAGGCCTGATGCCTGTCGTGAGCACTCGACGCCAGCAAGGTGGCCGTCGGCGGCAGTTCCAGCAGGGACTGGGAATGCGTGATGTGCGCCTCACGCAGCCACTGGGCCGCAATGGCATTCCACGGGGCTGCGTCAGTGAGCATCGCCGGCGAGCCGGTGATCACCACACCCGCCACGGCACTCACCTCGGGCAAGGGCTGCCCACGAACCACATCGCGGACATCCCGCAGCCTGGCGTCCAAACCAAGACCCGCCCCGATCCAGTCCTCGAAATCCTCCCCACGGGCTCGCAAGGGAGCGAAGGTTTCGCCGGTTTTCATGATCAACACAGGCCTGGTCATCTTTTGTTCAATTTTTCTAGACCGAGCGCGCGCAAGGACTATGATGCAGTCTCTGATCGTTTTTTAACCACAAAGACAACAGCCATAAAGGGAGTTAGACAATGACAGACTTCATTGAAGGCCTCGCCAAGGAGTGCCAGACTTTTGCCTGTTTCCTGCTGCGCGTGCTCAGCAGCGCGATGTTCATGACGCACGGGTGGGCCAAGCTCTAGGGCGAGAATGCGCAACCGATGCTGGGCGGCATGGACTTCTTCGGCAGTGATCTCGGCATCAACATGCTGTGGATCGCTGCCGTGATCGAACTGTTCGGCGGGGCGCTGCTTGTGCTCGGACTCTTCACTCGCATCGTCGCCCTGCTGGCCGCCATCCTCATGGTGATGGCGTATGTGACGGCGCATGCCGCGTGGTTCCCCACCATCAACATTGGCGAACTGGCGGCCATGTACTTCATGGTGTATTTCCTGATCTTCGCCCGCGGACCCGGTCCGGCCAGCCTCGACTCCCGCTTGTTAGGCCGCGAGTAGTCGCCGTCGGAGCTAGGCCTTCGCGATGCGGATGTTCGCCCACGCGAACAGCAGCGTCATGAACGGGCTGATCAGGCAGAACAGCGCCCAGGGCGCGTAGCTCAGCGTGGCCACTCCCAGCACGCCGGCATGGAACGCCCCGCAGGTGTTCCATGGCACCAGCACCGAGGTGACGGTACCGCAGTCTTCCAGCGTGCGACTCAGATTCTGCGGCGCCAGCCCCCGTTCCTTGTAGGCCCGGGTGAACATGCGCCCGGGCACCACAATGGCGAGATACTGATCCGAGGCCGAGACATTGGTCAGCAGACAGGTGCCCGCCGTGGCCGTCACCAGGCCCCCGGTGCCGCGCACGCGACTGATCAGGGTGTGCGTGATCTTCTGCAGGAAGCCGGAGGCTTCCATCACCCCGCCGAAGGCCATGGCGGTGATGATCAGCCAGATCGTGTCCAGCATGCCGGCCATGCCGCCGGAGGTCAGCAGTTCATCAAGCACCGCATTGCCACTCACCACACTGATCTCGCCATAAACGGCCTGCATGATCACCTGGTAGATGTTGCCGTAGGTCGCCGTCAGTTTCTCCAGCAGCGGGTACTGCAGCACCAGGGCGGCAGCCATGCCGAGCAGCACCCCGACGAACAGCGCAGGCAGCGCGGCCACGCGCTTGACGATCAGGTAGATCACTACGGCCGGCACGATCAGCAGAAACGGGCTGAGCGCGAAGTTCTCCGCCAGCAGGGCCTGAGTCTCGGCCGTGGTGCTCTCGTGGGCGTCGGGCGTGCCCAGGACGAAGCCGACGATGAGATAGAACACCAGCGTGATGAGGATGGAAGGAATGGTCGTCAGCGTGAGGTAGCGGATATGGGTGAACAGATCCACGCCGGTGACGCCCGAGGCCAGATTGGTGGTGTCTGACAGGGGTGAGAGCTTGTCGCCGAAATAGGCCCCGGAGATGATGGCGCCTGCCACCAGGCCCGGATTGAAGCCAAGGGTGTAGCCGATGCTGATCAGCGCCACACCCAGCGTGGCAGAGGTGGACCAGGAACTGCCGATCACGATGGACGCGACGCTCGTGAGCACACAGCAGCTGAAGATGAAGATGGCCGGATTGAAGATCTGCAGACCGTAATAGATCATCGTGGGCACGATGCCGCCGATGAGCCAGGTGCCCACCAGCGCCCCCACCATCAGCAGGATCAGGATGGCCGGCGTGGCGGCGCGGATGTTTTCCAGGATCACTTCCTGGATCTCGTCCCACCGCGTGCCCAGTCGCAGGCTGGTGGCAGCGGCCACGGCGGCGGCCAGAATCAGGGCCGTCTGATTGGCACCCGAGAGCGAGTCATCGCCATAGACAGCCACGTTGTAGCCGAGCAGCACGAACAACACCACCAGGGGCACCAGCGCGAGCCAGAGTGAGTGCTGTTCCTGCGCGGGGACGTCTGCGGCAGCAGTGTCTGTTATCTCGTTGTCCTGCATCCTGTTCTCCCGCTCGCAAGGGCCCCGGCATTGCACGGGAATGAGCGCGGATACTACCTTTATCTCAAGCCCATTAAAAACCCCCGCAGCGCGCAAAAGCGATTCCAGAGGATGCGACACTCAGGCTAATATCCCGGGCAAGTTCACTGGTGCGCGCCCCTGCGCGCCGCCCTGCCGGAGCCCCTCCCATGTCGCCGAACCGCCTTGCTCGACGTCTGTCGCTGTGCTGCCTCGCACTGGGCGGCAGTCTGCTGTTGTCGCTCCCCGCGCTGGCCGATGCCATCCGCCAGACCAAGGGCGATTTCGACGACAAGTTTCGCCAGCTCGAGGACAGCCTTCCCACGGCCAACACATGGCGCAACGCGGCGGGTCAGCCGGGCCACGAATACTGGCAGCAGAAGGTGGACTACCGCATCAGCGCCACGCTCGATGAAGAGAATCGCCGCCTGACCGGCACTCAGGGCGTGAGCTATCAGAACAACTCGCCGGACACGCTGACCTACCTGTGGCTGCAGCTCGATCAGAACATCTTCCGCGCCGATTCCATGGCCGAGATGAGCGAGGACTTCGGCGGCGTCGGCCGGCGCGGCCCCGCCGTGGAAGCCGGCTCGCTCGACAGTCCGGCCCGCCTGAGTCTGGACGAGCTGCGCCGCCAGCAGGCCATGGCGGACGTGGCCATGGGCTACGAGATCAGCAATGTCCGCGACAGCCGCGGCAACCCCCTCGACTACACCATCGTCGGCACCCTCATGCGCATCGATCTGAGTGCCCCCCTGCGCAGCGGCCAGAGCACGCAGTTCAATCTCGACTTCGCGTTCAACATCGTGGAGGAGGACGCCGTCTCGGCACGCAGTGGCTACGAGCACTTCCCCGACGACGCGCGCGAGGGCGGCAACGACATTTTCCTGCTGGCGCAGTGGTTCCCGCGGCTGGCGGCGTACACCGACTACGAAGGCTGGACCAACAAGGAATTCCTGGGCCGTGGCGAGTTCACGCTGGAGTTCGGCGACTATGAAGTGGAAATGACGGTGCCGGCCGACCACATCGTGTCCTCCACCGGCGTGCTCAACAATCCGGCCCAGGTACTGAGCACGGAACAGCGCGCACGACTCACGGCGGCGGAAACGGCGCAGCGTCCGCTGTTCATCGTCACCCCCCAGGAGGCACTGGAGAACGAGCGCGAAGGCACCCGCGAGACCAAGACCTGGCGCTTCTCGGCGCAGAACGTGCGTGACTTCGCCTGGGCGTCCTCGCGCAAGTTCATCTGGGACGCCAAGGGCCATCGGCAGGGCGGCAATGTGCGCCCCTTCGTGATGGCCATGTCGTTCTACCCGAAGGAGGGCGAGCCGCTGTGGTCCACCTACTCCACCGAGGCGATCATCCACACCCTTGAAGTTTACTCGCGCTTCACCTTCGACTACCCCTACCCCACGGCGCAGTCCGTCAACGGGCCGGTCGGCGGCATGGAGTACCCGATGATCACCTTCAACGGCCCGCGCACCACCCTGCAGGACGACGGCAGCCGCACCTATTCCCTGGCCGAGAAGCAGTTCCTGATCGGCGTGGTGATTCACGAGATCGGCCACGGCTACTTTCCCATGATCGTCAATTCCGACGAGCGCCAGTGGACATGGATGGACGAGGGCCTGAACAGCTTCCTGGACGGCGTGGCCGGGCGCGAGTGGGACCCTGACGTTCCCTGGGGCGTGGAGCCCGCCGACATCACCGACTACATGCGCTCCCAGGACCAGGTGCCGATCATGACGCAGTCGGACAGCATCTCGCGCCTCGGCCCCAATGCTTATTCCAAGCCGGCCGCGGCACTCAATATCCTGCGCGAGACCATCATGGGCCGCGAGCTGTTCGACTTCGCGTTCCAGCAATACGCCCGCCTGTGGATGTTCAAGCGCCCCACGCCGGCGGACTTCTTCCGCACCATGGAAGAGGCCTCAGGCATCGATCTGGACTGGTTCTGGCGCGGCTGGTTCTACTCCACCGATCATGTGGACATCGCGCTGGAGCGGGTATTCGAGATGCGGCTGGACACCGAGAACCCCGACATCGACTTCGAGCGACGCCGCGCCGAGGACGCCGCCAAGCCCGCCTCGCTGTTCGTGCAGCGCAATGCCGCGGCCGGCCTGCAGACCTGGGTGGAACGCAATCCCGATGTGCGGGACTTCTACGATGAGAACGACCGCTTCACCGTCACCAACAAGGAGCGCAATGCCTACAACGACTTCCTGGAGGGTCTGGAAGACTGGGAGCGTCAGGCGCTGGAGCGGGCCATCGCCGAGGACAAGCACTACTACGTTCTGGAGTTCGCCAATCTGGGCGGTCTGGTGATGCCGATCATCCTGGGGGTCACCTACGAGGATGCCAGCAGCGAGGACATCTACATTCCGGCCGAGATCTGGCGGCGCAGCCCGGAGCGCGTGCGCAAGCTGATCGTGGTGGACAAGCCGGTGGCCAGCATCGTGGTGGACCCGTACTGGGAAACCGCCGATGTGGACATCGAGAACAACCACTACCCGCGGCGCCTGATCCCCTCGCGCGTGGAAGCCTTCAAGGCGCAAGGCAGCGGCGGGCTCACCGGCCGCGACCTGATGCAGGACATCAAGACGGAACTGGAGACAGACGAGCCGGCAGCGGACGCCGAGGCAGTGACGCCGTGAGTCCTGCGCAGCGCACTTGCGCCTGGGCTCTGCTCGCACTCGCCACCCTGCTGAACAGCGCCGGAGCTGCCGCGCATCAGCAGCAGGCAGCCCTGACCCGGGTGCTGTTCAATGCCCGCACCGGCAATCTTGAAGTGATGCACCGCTTCCTGCTGCACGATGCCGAACATGCCGTGCGCGTGCTGTTCGAGCCCGAGGCCGACCTGCTTGCCTCGACGGCAGCCCGAGAGCAGTTCGCCGGCTACGTGCAGCAGCGCTTCAGTCTGCTCGGTGACGACGGCAATCCGTTGCCCCTGCAGTACGTCGGGCAGGAGGTCGAGGGCCCGTTTCTGTGGATCTATCAGGAGTTGCCCATTCCCGCCGGGCTGACCTCTCTCGGGGTCATTCACGACGCACTGCGCGAACTCTGGCCGCAGCAGAACAATCTGGTGAACATCGAACGTGACGGCCGCGTGCAGACCTTGAATTTCAACGGCACCACGCAGTGGCTCAGCGTCAGTGTCGACGCAGCCGCGCGCTGATCGCCTCCCCGCTACAGGAAACCCCTCGTGACCACCGCTCCTCATTGCAATTCCATCATGGCCCTGCGCGAGCGCGAACTCGCCAAACCTCACCGCCCCTTCCTGGCCCGGGGCAGCAAGGTCATTCGCTGCCCCGACTGCCTGCTGCCGCAACGAGGCTGCATCTGCAGCGAGCGTCCGCAGCCGCTGCCCGGCAGTGCCTTCTGCTTCCTGCTCTACTGGGGGGAGGCCTTCAAGCCCACCAACACCGGGCGCCTGGTGGCCGATGTGGTGCAGGACAATCACGCCTTTCTGTGGGACCGCACACAGCACGACCCGGCGCTGCTGGCCCTGCTGGCCGACCCGCGCTACCAGCCCATCGTGATCTTCCCCAGCCAGTACGCCGAGCCGCAGCGCTGCATCAAGAGCCCGGCGGAACTGCCCGGCATCGCCGCCGGCCGCACGCCGCTCTACGTGATGCTGGACGGCACCTGGCGCGAGGCCCGCAAGATGTTTCGCAGCACGTATCTGAAGGACTTGCCGGTGTTGGGGATCGAGCCGGAGGAAGGCTCTCGTTATCAATTGCGCGAAGCCGTGCACAAGCATCAGCTGTGCACCGCCGAGGTGGCGGCGGCCGTGCTGGCGCTGGGGGGAGACCAGCCGGCGGCACAGGCCCTGGAGACCTACTTCGAGACCTTCCGCCGCCATTACATCGCCTGCAAGCCGCACATGGTGCTGCGCGAGCACTCGCCGGACTAGTCGGCCACCTCGACGCGATTGCGCCCCTTGTCCTTGGCCATGTAGAGCGCCCGATCGACCCGCTGCAGCAACGTGTCCATGGTATCGCCTTCGTGCGATCCAATCGGGAAGAACTGATAACAAGTGTTGTCTTCGACCTGATCTCCCTTCGTGTTGGTATTGGTCCGGGAACGATCGATATCAAGCAAGTCCGGCCACAGGACCGTGCGCTGATTTAGTGTCCGATCGAGTTCAACTGCCATTTCCCGGCCATGACCGATGTCAAGACTATCCTGCAGCGCATTCCCGTTTCTCTGATCTTGAGGTGAAACAACGCTCACCTTTGTCCAAAAGCAGTTGCAGTGCCGGCGCCGAATATCGAAATCAATCAACGTACCCTTCACCTCAAGCAGCAGCCCCAGCAGATCGCCACGCGAAAGCCGTGGAGCCGGTTCTTTGAGCCGAAAGCCCAGGAGGTGCGCGGCTGCGAAGGGCCTTGGCTACGAACGTCAACATGCCTACCACGCACCTTACGGGCGCGCAAATCGTGAGGTCGCGGGTCGTCAGACAATATAAAAATCGAAAGGCTGTGAGCTCGTAGGGGGTGAACCTTACCCAGGTGAGCTTCAGCAGGAAGTCGGCCACGATTTTGACGACACAATCATGGAATGTTTCCATCAGCAGTCGCCCTCAATGAAGCACACCATCTCGGCCAGCATGGCATCGTAATGTGGATTGAAGGAGCCGCGTCGCACCAGTCGGCCTTCGAAACGCCCACCTTCCCCCAGATTGCGCTCGCCGTAGACGGTGGCCGTCGCATCGTGGCGACAGGTGTCGTAATCCGCGCCGCGGAAATGGCCGCACAGGGCGAACGCGCCATCCAGGCCGTAATGCGGGTCGGTCGGCGGGACGGAAATGGCCGTGTGGGAAAGACTGAGGACACGCTGCTCCAGGGCCTCGGCTGCCACCACCTGCAGCCCCTCGCAGGTTGCGGCCGGCGCGCTGCCCGCCACCTCGGCGCTGTACCAGAGCATGCGGCGCGACGCCGTGGGCGTCTTGCTGCAGAAGAACTCCCGCGCGACTTCCATGTTGACGGTGGTGTCATCGCCACTGCCCGCCATGAACACCGGCAATGGCAGGGGCGCAAAGTCGGAATCGCTCAGACCGCGGGTGAGCAGGTAGAACTCGGCGCCCGCGTTCATCGAGAAGGATTCGTAGCGGGCGGCGTCGCGTTCGGCATCCCGCCCCAGCCACGGCGTGAACCAGCGGGCATACGGCGAGAGCCAGGCAGACTCGCTGCGGGCGGCCAGCGCGGGCGAGAGCATGAGCAGCCCGCGCAGCAGCGTGTCGTCCCGATGCGCGTCGGCGTAACGCACCGAGAGCGAGGTGCCGGTGGAGAAACCCACCAGGTAGAGGCCATCGACCTCGCCACGGAAACTCTCCACGCCGTACTCGGTCACGCGCAGCCAGTCCTCGTGACGCATGTCCAGCGTGTCGCCCGGCACGGTGCCATGTCCCGGCAACAGCACTGCGCGCAGCAGCGCGCAGGGGAAGGCCTGCAGCAGGGACTCGGCGACGCCGCGCAGCAGATAGGGCGAGTCGGTGAGGCCATGGATCAACAGGAAACCGGGGCGTTCCGCTCCCGGTGGACACTGCGCCTGCGCATTGCGCAGCTCGTAGGGCGCGCGCATGGCCACGGCCCGCTCCAGCGGATAACCGGGGCCGAACGGCTCCGGGCTGTCGGCGTAGTGATGGGAGGCCAGCGCCTGGCGGATACGCGCTTCGTTCTCGCGGACGTAGTCGGCGAAAGGGGTCTGCGCGGGGGGAATCCAGGCCGGGGCGCCGGATGGGCGGTAGAGCGGGGATTCGCTGCCGGAGGAACATGCCATCAGCAGCGCCAGAAGGGCCAGCATCACTGCCTGTTGTCCTGCGCCGCGCATGCCTGCTCCCCCGCTGTGGTAGACGATACTGCTCCGGAACATCGTCCCCGTCAGCTGCGGGGTGTCTTGCGATTCTTCTTGATGCGCCGCTTCTGTGCGACCTGCTGCTGGGTCAGATCCTTCTCGTGCCGCACGAAGGGGTTCTCGTCGCTTCGGTACTGAATCCGGATAGGCGTGCCCTCCAGGCGCAGGATCTTGCGGAAGGTCTTCTCCAGATAACGGCTGTAGCTGTCGGGAATCTTGTCCGTCTGCTTGCCGTGAATCACGATGATGGGCGGATTATGTCCTCCGGCGTGCGCGTAGCGCAACTTGATGCGGCGGCCGTCCACAATGGGCGGCGCATGCTCTTCCACGGCCGCTTCCAGCACCTGTGTGAGGATGCTCGTGGTCAGCGTGCGCTGGGCCGCTTCGTAGGCGCCATGGATCGACTCGTAGAGGTCGCCCACGCCGGTGCCGTGCAGTGCCGAGATGAAGTGGATCTTGGCGAAGTCGACGAAGGCGAAGCGGCGGCGGATGTCCGATTTCACCTTCTCCTTCTGCTCCAGGTCCATGCCATCCCATTTGTTCAGCGCAATGACCAGCGCCCGACCGGCATCCAGCACATAGCCCAGCAGGTGCAGGTCCTGCTCGACGATGCCGGTGCGGGCGTCGATGATCAGGATCACCACGTTGGCGTCCTCAATGGCCTGCAGGGCCTTCACCACGGAGAACTTCTCGATGGTTTCGGTGGTCTTGCCGCGGCGGCGGATGCCCGCCGTGTCGATGAGCGTGTAATGCTCGCCATGGCGCTCGAAAGGAATGTAGACACTGTCGCGCGTGGTGCCCGGCATGTCATACACCACGACACGATCCTCGCCCAGCATGCGGTTCACCAGGGTGGACTTGCCCACATTCGGGCGGCCGGAAATGGCGATCTTGATGCCGCTCTGCGCCGCCGGGGTCAGCGGTTCGTCCTGCGGGAACGTCGCCAGCACGGCATCGATCATCTTGCGCACGCCGCGGCCCTGGCTGGCCGTGATGGGGAAAACGCGCTGGATGCCCAGACCGAAGAAATCGCCCATGGCCACGTCTTCGTCGATGCCATCGACCTTGTTGACCACCAGACAGACATTCTTCTGCTGCTTGCGCAGGTATTCCACGATATGGGTGTCGCCCGGAGTCAGACCCGCGCGCCCGTCCACCAGCAACAACACACAGTCGGCTTCCTCGATGGCGAGCAGGGACTGGGAGGCCATCTCGAAGTCGATGCCCTCTTCCTGACCCGACAGGCCGCCGGTATCGATCACGATGAAGGGGCGATCGGCGATGCGGCCCTCGCCGTACTGACGGTCCCGGGTCAGGCCGGGCAGGTCAGCCACCAGCGCGTCGCGGCTGCGGGTCAGTCGGTTGAAGAGTGTGGATTTGCCGACGTTGGGTCTGCCAACGAGGGCCAGGACAGGTCTCATAAAATTCCCATTGCTTGCAGGTGGTGCGGTGCGCCAGCCCTGGACGGGCGGGCCGCACTCAGCGGATCGAATAGGCAGCCAGGCGACCGCTGTTGCCGAACACATAGATTGTGTCGTTGTCGGTGACCAGCGGCGCGCGCACGCCATCGCCATCGACATTGACACGGCTGACGAAGTGACCGTCAACCTGGGACAGCAGATGCAGCCAGCCTTCGAAATCGGCCACTGCGACGTAGTTGCCCAGCGTGCGGGGCGCCGTCACCGAGCGCAGACGCAGGCTGTTGTTCTCCCAGGCCACATCGTCGGTGTTGTTGCGCAGCGCGATCACGTGGCTGTCGTCATTGGTGTAGTAGAGATTGCCGAAACCCTGGGACAGGCCGTGATAGCTGGACGCCTCGATGCCCCAGACAATGCGGCCCGTCTGCACGTCGAAGCCCATCAGATTGCCCTGGTAACTGCTGGCATAGACGATATTGCCTGCCAGCAACAGGTCCCCGTCGACGTCGATGACCCGCTCGATGTCGTAGCGGCCTTGCGGAATCGCCACTCGCTCTTCCCACTGCAGGAAGCCGTTGGCCGCGTTCACGGAAGCGACCATGCCATTGGCGAAACCGGCGATGACATTGTTGCCGGCAATCACCGGCTTGCTGCTGCCACGCAGGGTCAGGGCGGGGATGGTGGTTTCGTAGATCCAGGTCTGCGTGCCGGTGACAGCATCCAGGCCCACCAGCTTGCCGTCGACTGTCTGCAGCACCACGATGCTGCCATTGGTCTGCGGCGCGGACACGACTTCACTGGACACGGTGCTGCGCCAGAGTTCACGCCCGGAAATCTGATCCAGGGCGATCACCTCGGCCTCGCGGGTGCCCACCAGCACCAGGCCGGCCGCGGCGCCGACGCCGCCGGAGATCTCCACGTCATCCAGACGCTCGCGCCAGACAACGTCGCCCGTGGCGCGTTCAATGCAGATGACTGTGCCGTCGGCAGCGGCGGCAAAGATGAATTCGCGGTCGATGGCAGGAGACAGCATATTGTAGAAATCGCCCTGGCCGTCGCCGACGTTCACGCTCCAGCGCCGGTTCAGACGCAGCTCCTGTGTGAACTCGACCAGCTCCGCCGGCGGCTCGACATCGTCATCGCCGAACAGTCCGCCCACCGAATCAAACAGGCTGCAGGCACTCAGGCTGAGCAGCACAGCCCCGAGCGCGAGCGGTCGCAGAACTGCGGCCGCCGTCAGACTGGCTTGGGTCGAGCGCGTCGCCGCAGGAGATTGCAAGGCTTCCATGAAGGGTGTTCCTTAGCTGCCCAGCGCGAGATCGTCGAGCTTCATCTGCAGCGAGGTGCTGGTGGAGCCGGCCTGCAGGGCGGCCTGGAAGGAGGCTTGCGCTTCCGTCGGACGACCGAGGGCCACGAGCACATCGCCGCGGATTTCGGCATGGTCAGCCTCGAACGCACCGGGCGTGACACTGTCAATCAGGGCCAGCGCGCGATCCGCATCGCCACGGGCCAGGATCACTCGCGCCAGACGCAGCTGGGCGGTGATGATCAGGGACGGGTCGGTGGCGCCGAAAAGGCCCGACTGGGTGTTGTCGAGCAGCCATTGCAGTTCCGCTTCCGCTGTCGCCAGGTCGTTCTGCTCCACCGCCAGACGCGCACCGAACAAGACACCATACAGGGCATAGGTGGTATCAGCGTAGTCACTCTTGAGCTGCTGGATCAGCGTTTGCGCTCTGGCAAGAGCGTCGTCCGTGATGGGCACGCCTGGTCCGAGCACGATGGTGGTGCCCAGTTCCTCGAACAGGTCGGACGCCTCGGCGCTGCTCGCCGTCTGCATGTTCTGCCACTGCGACCAGCCCAGATACCCCACCGCAAAGATGACAACGCCCAGCGCCAGCGACTTGCCGCTTTCGTTCCACCAGCGCTTGAGGGTGTCAAGGGTCTCTTCTTCTTCGGTACTGAAAGCCACGTATTGCTCCTGATATGCGTAAAAACCGTGAATTGCGCCACCTGATCTGCAGTCGGCCGCGAGCCGCGAGCCTTGCCGCGCCGCCGGGTAGGGCATCCTGAATTAGGCGCCCTGCCCTGTCAAGCGCCGGAAATCAGCCCCTGCAGCACATCCGCCACCTCGTCGCGGCGCAGCAGCTGCGGGGCTGAGTCGTCGTGCAGATGACGCAGACGCGCCTGCACCTGGCCGTCCTGGCCCGTCTCCAGTACCAGCGCCCGGGTGGCGCCAATGTTGAAGGCACGCTTCAACTGATTGCTTATCTTGCCGCCGCCACAGTTGAGCTGGACGCGCAGAGCGGGCAAACGATCACGCAGCGTCTCTGCCAGCACCATGGCCTGGGCGCCAAGACCGTCGCCGACGGCGATGTACAGGTCGAGCTGCTGGGTAAGCGCCGCCGGCAGGGCGCCGCTTTCCTGCAGCAGGAGCACCAGGCGCTCCACGCCCATGGCGAAGCCGACGGCAGGCGTGCCGCGCCCGCCCAGCTGCGCCACGAGGCCGTCGTAGCGACCGCCGGCGCACACAGTGCCCTGGGCTCCCAGCGCGCTGGTGATCCACTCGAACACCATGTTGTTGTAGTAATCGAGCCCGCGCACCAGGCGCGGATTGACGGTGAAGGCCACACAAGCGGCGCTCAGCAGGGCCTGCAGGGCAGCGAAATGCTCGCGGGTCTCGGCACTGGTGAAATCAGCCAGCACAGGCGCGTCTTCCAGGATCGCCTGAGTCGAGGGCACCTTGCTGTCCAGGATGCGCAGCGGATTGCTGCCCAGACGACGGCGGCTGTCCTCGTCCAGCGCGGCCTCATGCCGGTGCAGGTAGCTGACGAGCGCCTCGCCGTAAGCCTTGCGATCGGCCGAGGTGCCGATGTTGTTGAGCTCCAGTCGCACATGTGCGCTCAGGCCAAGCGCCTGCCACAGGCGTGCGCAGATCAGGATGACCTCGGCGTCGATGTCCGGGCCGGCCATGCCATAGGCTTCCACCCCGATCTGGTGAAACTGGCGATAACGCCCCTTCTGCGGCCGCTCGTAGCGGAACATCGGGCCCTTGTACCAGAGCCGCTGCTGCTGGTTGTAGAGCAGACCGTGTTCTTCCGCCGCACGCACACAGCCGGCAGTGCCTTCCGGCCGCAGGCTGAGATTGTCGCCATTGCGATCGGCGAAGCTGTACATCTCCTTCTCGACGATGTCGGTAACTTCGCCGATAGAGCGTTTGAACAGCTGCGTCTGTTCGAGCACGGGAAAGCGCAGCTCGCGATAGCTGTAACGCTGCAGCACACGCTGCACGGTGTCTTCAAGGTATTGCCAGACCGGCGTTTCGCCGGGGAGGATGTCGTTCATCCCCCTGATTGCCTGAATCTTGCTCATGATCTGCTGCTTGTCAGTGGCTGGAATCGCGGGGCGCTCGGGCGCCCTCAGTCCGTGGCGATGATGTCGGGATGACGTGCCGCCTTGCGGGCGCTCTCGCCGGCCAGCTTCTGGGCGACACGCGCACGCACCATGGCCTCGAGTTCATCCACCAGACGCTCGTTGTCCACCTTGTGATGGGGCTTGCCTTCCACGTAGACCAGGTTGTTCGGGCTGGCACCGGTGAGACCGATCTCGGCCACCTTCGCTTCGCCGGGGCCATTGACGATGCAGCCAATCACGGCCACATCCACCGGTGTGATGATGTCGTCCAGGCGGGACTCGAGCTGGTTCACCACCCCGATCACATCGAAATTCTGCCGGGAACAGCTGGGGCAGGCCACCAGGTTCACGCCCTTGCTGCGAATGCCCAGGCTCTTGAGGATGTCGAAGCCCACCTTGATCTCCTCCACCGGGTCTGCCGCCAGCGAGATGCGGATGGTGTCGCCGATGCCTTCCATCAGCAGCGCACCCAGACCGATGGCCGACTTCACGGTGCCGGAACGCGGCCCGCCGGCCTCGGTAATGCCCAGATGCAGCGGCTGATCGATCTGCCCGGCCAGCTTGCGATAGGCCTGCAGGGTCATGAAGATCTCGGAGGCCTTGAGGCTGATCTTGAAGTTCTGGAAGTCGAGCTTGTCGAGGATGTCGATCTGGGTCAGGGCAGATTCCACCATGGCATCGGCATTAGGCTCTTCGTACTTGCGCAGCAGCACCTTGCCCAGCGAACCGGCGTTCACGCCGATGCGCAGGGGAATGCCCTTGTCCTTGGCGGCATCGATCACGGCACGCACCTTCCTCTCGCTGCCGATGTTGCCCGGATTGATGCGCAGGCAGTCCACGCCGTACTCCGCCACCTTGAGGGCGATCTTGTAGTCGAAGTGGATGTCGGCCACCAGGGGCACGTTCACCTGGGCGCGGATGGCGCGAAACGCATCTGCGGCCTCCATGCTGGGCACCGACACACGCACGATGTCGGCGCCGGCACGCTCCAGACGCTGTATCTGCGCCACGGTCGCCGCAACGTCACAGGTTTCCGTGTTGGTCATGCTTTGCACGCTGATGGGCGCATCGCCCCCGACAGGCACCTTGCCAACCATGATCTGACGGGATTTGCGACGCGCGATGACGGTGTGTGAACTCATGATCTGCTCATAATCCAATGGTGAGTCTTGCGGAATTGTCGATGCGGATGCTTTCGGTGAAGTCGATCTTCTTGCCATTCAGGTGCAATTCCGCCGCGGCGGCGTCACCGAGCAGCACGTTGAATGGCCCGGTGCCGTTGAGCCGCAGGTGATCGCCGGCCGCCCGGATCTCGCGGTAAATCTGCCGGGCACTGCCATCATCGATCTGTACGAGACTTTCCCCCGAAAACAGGATCTCGACCAGGTCGCTGCCACCCGCATCCACGGTGATGACCTGGGTGCGTGTGACGCGCTGCACGGCCTGCGCGGCGGGCTGGGCCGGAGTGGTGGTCGCCGGGGGCGTCGTTGTCGCTGCAGGAGTCGTTGTCGTTGCAGGAATCGTTGCGGCGGCGGGGGCCGTGACGGCAGCGGGGGCCACTGCAGCGGCTGGCGAGGCCGTCGCGGCAGGTACGGCACTGGACGCGGGCGCCGTCGCTTGTGACACGGGCTCTGCGCTCACGTCTGCCGCGGCCGCCGGGGCATCAGTGGCCGCCGCGACCGGGGCAGTGGCCACGTCTATTGCGGGCACAGGGGTGGTGGTGACGGCGGCGGACACCGTCGGCATCGGTACCGGCAGACCAACATTGGCGGCCGGCGCGGGCGTGGCCGTGCTCGTCGCAGGCGGCGTCACCGAGCTGGTGCTGACCGCCGCAGCGGGGCGACTGGCCGCATTGTTCAGAATGGCGGGCGCAGGGGCAGTGGCGGCAGCGGGCGTGGCAACCGGCGCGCCAGCGCCGGTGCCGAAATACCACAGCGCCACGGCGATGGCCACGAAGGCGATGCCGGAAATCACGATCCAGGGGCGATTGCGGTCTCGACGACGGCGGCTGATGGTGAAGCTCGCCTCTTCGCCCCTGCTGTCACGTTGATTGATGAATTCGTTGAAGACGTTGACCAGCAGGGTGGGATCAAGCTTCAGATAGCTGGCATACGCACGGATGTAACCCCGGATGAAGACGACACCGGGCAGCTTTTCATGAGCATCGGCCTCGAGGGCGCGCACATAGTGCATGGTCAGATGCAGGTCGTCGGCCGCCTGCTGGACACTGAGCCCCAGCGCCTCTCGCCGTCTGGCGAGCAACTGGCCCGGGCTGGTGTCGAGGTCACTCGCCGTGTCTTCGCCGCCAGGTTCGGGTGGGTGGATGTCGGTGTAGCTTGCGTTCTTGTCACTGGTCATTTTGTGAATTCAGATAGTCTTGGTATTGCGGTGAGTCTGCGTACAGATTCTGCAGCAACGCGGCGTACAGAACTGCCCCTTCGTCGTTGTCGAACCGGCGCTCCAGCTGGATTCCCAGCCACAGACTGCGCGCAGTCTGCACGACGTTGTAGAACGTGCTCGTGGTGACGAACTGGGTGTAGTGCGTCATCGCTTCGGCAAATTCGCCCTTGTCAAACTTGATCTGTGCCATTTCCAGCAAGGAACGGTAGAGGTTGCTATTCAGCTGCAATGCACGCTCGAACGCGTATTCCGCCCGCTCCGGGCGCGCCGTGCGCAGCGCGCTCAGGCCGAGATTCTCGAAGGCCAGCCCACGATTTTCGTACGTCGTGTCGTTGGCCACCAGTTCCAGCTGGCGATAGGACTGCTCGTACTCGCCCATCTGGAACAGCAGGGCCGCCAGATTGTTGCGCGCCCGTGCATTGCTGTCGTCCATGGACAGCGCCCGCTCGAAAGTCTCGCGTGCGAGTTCGGTATCCCCTTCACGCTGCAGCACCAGAGCCAGCACGTTGAAGGCGTCGGCACTGCGACTGTCGAGCGCCAGCGCATTGTTGACGTTGCGCCGCGCCGCCGCCATGTCGCCGGCCTCGTAATACCCCACCGCCAGCTGCACGAAATCGCGCACCGCGCGCTCGCGCGAAGGCTCGGTGTTGAAGCCGCCGGTGGTGGTGGTCACACAGGACGCCAGCATCAGCAGACTCAGTATTGCCGCCATGAACTTGCTTGAGACTTGCATGCCGACCTCGCACGAAAAGCGTGGTTCAAGCGCGCGGGCCTTACTGCCCGGGCCCGTCAATCATCACGGCCAGATTGCCGGCCGCACGATAGCGTTCACTGCGCCGAGTGGCATCGTTCACGGCCCCGACCAGCTGGCCGCAGGCAGCGCCGATGTCATCAGCCCGCGTGGTGCGCACGGTCACCGTGTAGCCCGCCTCGTGCAGGATCTGGCGGAAATTGGTGATCGACGAGGCACTGGGACGACGATAATCCGACTGCGCAAACGGGTTGAACGGTATCAGGTTGATCTTGCACGGGAAGTCTTTCAACAACGCGGCCAGCTCCCGAGCGTGCTGACGATGATCGTTGACGCCGGCAATCAGGGTGTACTCGATCACGGGCACCCGACGCTCGCCAAGCGTGCTCATGTAGCCCTGCACGCTGGCCAGCAATTGCGCGATCGGGTACTTCTTGTTCAGCGGCACCAGCTGATTGCGCAGCTCATCATTCGGCGCATGCAGGGACACCGCCAGCGAGGCATCGGTGCAGTCCTTTAAGCGATCAATGGCCGGGACCACTCCCGAGGTGCTGATGGTGACCCGCCGCTTGGACAGGCCGTAGGCCTGGTCTTCCATCATCAGACTCAGGGCGTCCATCACATTGTCGAAATTGAGCAGCGGTTCTCCCATGCCCATCATCACGATGTTGCTGACCGGACGCGGATTGCGCAGCGCACGACCGTCCTCGTCCGCCTGCGTGTCCGGCTGCACCCCAAAGCCTGCGAGCTTGACGTTGGCCCACCACAGCTGGCCGATGATCTCGGCCGTGGTCAGGTTGCTGTTGAACCCCTGCTTGCCGGTGGCGCAGAAGCTGCAATCGAGACTGCAACCTGCCTGGGAGGACACGCAGAGCGTGCCGCGACCCGTCTCGGGAATGAACACCATCTCCACGCTGCTGCCGCTTTCCACCTGCACGATCCACTTGCAGCTGCCATCGGCCGAGCGCAGTTCCTGCGTGATCACGGGCGGACGAATCTCCGCCACGGCCTTCATCCTTTCCCGCAGCGGCTTGCTGATGTCGGTCATCTGATCGATGTCGAGCACGCCGCGCTGGTGAATCCACTTGAGGGTTTGACTCGCGCGAAAGGGTTTTTCTCCCAGATCATGGAAAAAAGCCTGCATCTTCGGCAGGCTCAGTCCCATCAGGTTGATCTTGGAGTCGCGTGTCGTCATTGCAGGCTCTGAAGGACGAAAGGCGCGCGATCAGGCGCGGGCGCAGAGGTCGGTGGCGCTGAAGAAATAGGCGATCTCGCGGGCCGCGGACGCTGCAGAGTCGGAACCATGCACGGCGTTGGCGTCGATGGACTTGGCGAAATCCGCACGGATGGTGCCGGGAGCGGCCTGCGCCGGGTTGGTGGCGCCCATCAGTTCACGGTGCAGTGCCACGGCGTTCTCGCCTTCCAGCACCTGCACGATCACCGGGCCGGAAGTCATGAAGGCGATCAGGTCCGGGAAGAAACCACGCTCTCTGTGCTCGGCGTAGAAGCCACCGGCAGTCTCGTTGGTCAGTTGCAGCATTCGTGCAGCGACGATCCGCAGACCCGCCTTCTCGAAGCGTGAATAGATCTCGCCGATCACATTCTTGGCAACTGCGTCGGGCTTGATGATCGACAAGGTACGTTCAATAGCCATTCCGTTTAACTCCATAAGCGGTTACAAGTTCAGAAAGGCGCGCATTATACGGGTATACCCGCCTGATTCACTAGGCTTTTCCCGCAGCGCGCAGACGCGGCACAGCTTCACGCAACGCGGCAATCGCCGTGTCGATGTCATCGGCCGTGCTGAAGCGCCCGAAGGACACTCGCAGGGCACTCTGGGCCAGCGCATCGGGCAGTCCGATGCCACGCAGCACGTAGGAAGGCTCCATGGTCGCCGACATGCAGGCGGAACCCGAGGATACGGCCAGAGTGCGCAGGGACAGCAGCAAGGTCTCACCATCCACGTCGTCGAACGCCAGATTCACGATCCCCGGCACGGTGTGTTCCAAGTGACCATTCACGTGGACACCCGGCAGCTCGGCCAGCCCGCGCAGCAGACGCTGCCGCAACTGGTGCAGCCGCACGCTTTCTTCACGCAGCGCCAATCCAGCGAGGCGGAACGCTTCCCCCATGCCGACTGCCTGATGGGTTGGCAGCGTGCCTGAGCGCATGCCGCGCTCGTGCCCGCCGCCGTGCATCTGGCATTCGAGACGGATGTCGGGCGAGCGGCGCACGAACAGGGCGCCTATCCCCTTCGGGCCATACACCTTGTGGGCAGAGAAGGACATCAAGTCCACCGGCAACTCCGCCAGATCGATGGGCAGCTTGCCGGCACTCTGGGACGCATCGACGTGCAGCAGCGCTCCGGCGGCATGCACCACCGCGCCAATCGCGGCAATGTCGTTGACCACGCCCAGTTCATTGTTCACCTGCATCAGCGACACCAAGGTGGTGTCCGGGCGCAGCGCGGCACGCACCTGATCGGGGCTGACGCGTCCGTGGGCATCGGGCCGCAACCGGGTGATCTCGAAGCCCTCACGCTCGAGTTGCTGCATGCTGTCCAGCACGGCCTTGTGCTCGATGCAAGAAGTCACGAGGTGACAACCTTGCTCACGCCGTGCATGGGCGATGCCCTTGAGCGCCAGGTTGTCAGACTCGGTGGCACCAGAAGTCCAGACGATCTCGCGCGGGTCGCAGCGCACCAGGTCAGCCACGTGGCGGCGCGCCATCTCCACTGCCTCTTCCGCCTTCCATCCGATCAGATGTGAGCGCGAGGCAGGATTGCCGAAATTGCCGTCCAGCGTCAGGCATTCGCCCATGGCCTGCGCCACGCGCGGGTCCACCGGCGTGGTGGCGGCATAGTCAAGGTAGACAGGCATCTGCATTTGGAGGTCCTACTGAAGAAACGTGGCCGCGATGCGGGCGCCATCCAGTTCGGACGGCGTCAGCATCTCGTGGCGCTGATCCTGCTGCTGTGCTATGCGCTTGATTTCGCTGCGGGCGATGAGGTCGGACAGACTGATGCTGGCCAGAAAATCATGGATCTGCTCGCTCAGGTCCTGCCAGAGGTGATGGGTAAGACACGTCTCCCCCTGCTGACAATTGCCCTTGCCCTGACATTTCGTGGCATCGACGGATTCGTTCACGGCATCGATGATCTGGGCAATGCGGATGCTTTGCGGCTTGCGACCCAGCCGGTAACCGCCGCCCGGACCGCGAATGCTGCACACCAGCTCGCTGCGTCGCAGCTTGGCAAACAACTGTTCCAGATAGGACAGCGAAATGCCCTGTCGTCGCGAAATGTCCGCCAGATTCACGGGGCCTTGATCGGCATGTATCGCCAGATCGAGCAAGGCGGTGACCGCATAGCGGCCTTTGGTCGTCAAGCGCATGAGACTGTCTCGGTGCCAGTGAGCTGAAGGGGTGACGCAGTCCTGCCGGGGTGGAGAATGCGCAGTGAGTATCTGATACCCCACTGTTTCAGTCAACTTTTACGCCGGCAGGCGATTTACTCAGGCCGGGCACAGGGTTACCCTTGCCGCCTTGTCAATCCAGGCCTCCGGAACACTCGACATGCTCGCCGACCTGCACGCCCACACCTGGTTCTCCGACGGCACGCTGCCACCGCAGGCGCTGCTGGAACGGGCGGCGGCGCGCGGACTGACCCATCTGGCCATCACCGATCACGACACGACGGCCGCTTTCGAGAGCATCGACCCGGCCTGGATCGCGCCGGGCCTGCAGCTGCTGCCGGGCGTCGAGATCTCGACGCTGTGGGAGCGACAGGAGGTCCACATTGTGGGGCTGGGCATCGACTGCGATGACCTGACACTTCAGACCCTGTTGCAGGCTCAACAGCACCTGCGCCGGGAGCGTGCGGCGGCCATGGACATGAGCCTGCAGAAAGCAGGCATCTGCGGCCTGATGGATTACCTGGCCACCCTGCCCTGCACGGCGGTCGGCCGCAATCATGTGGCGCAGTTTCTCCTGGATCGAGGCATCGCCCGCAGCAAGGAACACGCTTTCAAGAATTTCCTCGGCGACAAGGGCAAGTACGCAGCGTCGGCGCGCTGGTGCAGCATCGAGGACGCGGTGAATGCCATTCGGGCGGCGGGAGGCATCGCCATCCTGGCGCATCCCAATCGCTATCGCATCAGCAATCCTGCCCTGCGGCGTCTGGTCAGCGAATTCGCCGCAGTGGGCGGAGAGGGTCTGGAGGTGAGCTATTCGAATCTCGACGCCGACCGACTGGATCATCTGGCGTCACTGTGTCTGGGCAATGGGCTGTGGGCGTCGACCGGCTCGGATTTTCACTCGCCGGGCAATCACTGGATGGATCTGGGGAAGTTCCGGCTGCTGCCGGCACGTTGTGCCGACAGGGCCATCTGGCTGCATTCCGGCTGGCCGAGATGCGCGGGGGACGTGAAGCAGGTGAGTCTCAGCGACGCTTGAGGGACGCCACCAGACCCTTGAATAGGTCCATCAGGGTTTCGTGCTTAAAGTCAGTGAATTCGCCGGCATCCATGAACATGCCGTGTTCTTCGCAGGCTTCATACTCAAGGTGAGGCTGACGCTTGTCAGTGAGCTTGGTCATGAGCTTGCTGCAACGGGGGCAGCTGATGTCACGCACACGGTTGTAGGTCTTGCCGATGCTGGGATCGCCACTGTCGAGGAAATCCGACATCCAAGACTTCTTCAATTGCTCGGCTTCGCCGTTGTCGAACCACAGGCCCTTGCAGCTGCTGCACTGATCAATGACGATTGTGCCGTGCAGGACTTCCACCTTGATTTCGTTCATGTGCGCATTGCATTTCGGGCAGTCCATCTTTTTCTCCTTGCACCGATTCACTCAATATTGTTGTCGGGACCAAAGTTTCGGCAGTTTATGCGATATCCGCTCGCGAACCAATAGCCACGTGATTCAGCCCGGGTTCACCTGCGCCGCGCCACAGTTCTCCCGTACGCGTCCATAACAGCGCAAAAAGGGAGACCGCACCATGACCTGCATCAGAAAACTGCTGTTCAGCCTGCTCCTTGGCATTCCTGTCTCAGTGCAGGCCGGGATCGGCAGTGGTTCCGACAATTTCAGCACCGGCTGCGCCACCGTTGAATTCATGGCCAAGATGGTGTCCGTCAATCTATTGCTGCCGAGCGCATGGGCCAGCATGAGCGAGCTGGAGTCCATGCAGACCATGCTGGTCGAACTCAATCGTGTGGCGTGCCAGTCGGTGATCCTCACGGGCAATACTCGGCATGGCAGCCGCTATGCCAATGGCCGTCTGGTGTCGAGCGATCTGTATGAAGCGCCCTGGTACTTCCCCAATGGCCAGGTGTTCATGGCAGGCGCCGGTCGCGATACAAGCATCCACTATCCGAACGGCCGCACCATGAGCCACCACTGGACGCATGGCGGCGAACCTCTTTTCTGGCCAGGCGGCGGCATGGCCACGGCACGCCTGCGGACAAAGGATGCGACCTGGTTCTATCCTGATGGTCAGGTCATCACTTATGAAGCCGGAAGACAGGGCGGCCGCTGGTTCTACCCGTTCCCGCGGCTGGACGGACGCGTGGGGCAGGAAGTGATCTCGAGCAACTGGGGAGCAGACGAGGAAAGCTTCGCCTATCTGAATTTCGATGCAGCAGGGCGCCCCTTCATGACGCGGGAGCGCATTCGTCGCAAGCTGACCCTGAGTGATGACGATCTGCTGGATGTGGCCGCCGTGGTGCTGTTGATCACCCGGCTGTATCAGGCGCAGGACGAAGCCCGGCAGTTCGTGCCCGCCGATTCGAACATCACCGGTGCGCCCTGGTAGGCCGCCCTCAGAAACTGTAGACCCGCGCCGTTCCCTGCAGCTGCTGCGCCGTGATCTCTCCCTGCAGGCAGCGCAGCGCATCGGCCTGGCGCAGCACGAGGATGCGATCCTCGCGGCGCTGGGCAGACTCCTCGCCAAGCCCCTGCAATACAAGCGTCACATGCTCCTGTGGCGGCAGTGCGCGCAGACCGCCGGCATAGTCGCAGACCAGACGAACCAGTGTGGTCTCGAACATCGCCAGCTCCTGCTGCCACTGTGCCTCGCGCTGCGCACGCGCCTGGCCGGCCTGCGTCTGCAAGGCCGCAGCACGCTCCTGTGTGCTGGCCTGCAGACTCTGCAGCGCAGCGTTCAGGGTCTGCAGACTGGTGCGCCACTGCGCGATGCGCTCCTCGCTCAGAGGCTGAAGCAGTGTGCCGATCTCGGTGCGCAACGCCTGCAGGGCGCTGATGTGCCCGCTCAGCTGCGCCCGCTGCGCACTGGTCTCTTCCAGCACCTGATTGAGGGCAGCGTCATCGAACTGCGTCAGCGCATGCAGTGACCGCGCCGCATCCTCGGCACTCTGCAGGCCGGCGCCGATCTCGGCGCTGACATCCACGCGCGCGAGCTCGTGGAGCAGATCGCGGGCCGCGCCCTGAGCGAGTTCCACGCGCATCGACATGGCCATGGTCTCGCGCAGGGCAGACAGGTCGGGGCGCGGCACGGCCGCCCCGGCACCGGTCTGCGCGGCGAACTGCGCCGACAGTCGCTCGAGCGCAGCGCCCAGAGAGAACTGGGCAAAGCTGTTGCGTGCACTGGCCAGCGGACTCATCACTTCCAGCACCACGCCCTGCTGCGCGAGATAGAGGCCACGCACCGATCCGCTGGTGGGGCTGAAGATGCCGGCACGCGCATTCAGCCCGAGCCCCTCCTGCAGCACGGAGGCGTAAAGCGCAACACTGTCCTGCAAGGCCGCGAGCTGCTCGACGCTCTGCGCCTGCGCCCCGCCACCGAGAGCCAGAGCCAGCAGACCGGCACTGCACTGCGTCAAACCCTTCACGGCTGGCCTCCCTGCACCAGCATGGCGAGTTGCTCAACGGAACGAATGGTTGCGTAATCGCTGTCGGCCAGCTGCTGATAGCTCGCCTGCAGCAATTGCAGATCCTGCTCGCGCTGGGATTCGAAATAGGCTATGACCTGCTCGAGACTGCGCGCCGTGCTGTCGCCGAACTGCTCCACCACGCTGTCGATCACCGCTTCCATCAGCCGCGCATTGTCGGTGGCCTGCTGCTGCATCAAGGTCTGGGTCAACGTCTGCAGGGCGGCCTGATACTGCGCATCGAAGGCGGCCAGGCGCGCTTCAAGCTGCGCCGTGTCCGGCGTTGACGAAGCGCCGAAGCGGATGGCCATGCCCTGACTGCCGGTGCTGATCTGCACATTCAGCACGACCGCCAGCGCGAGCACACAGGAGACTGCCAGCGGCGCCCATTGCCACCAAGCCCAGCGCAGACGCGAGCGTTTCTGCGGCGCTGACGGCAGGGCCGGACGCGACCAGGCCGGCACGCGCTGGGGCTGCCAGGTCCGCAGATGCGCGTGTGTCTGTCGGGCCTCGTCCAGCGCCTGTGCACAGTCCGCGCAGTGCCGCGCATGCTGATCCAGCGCCTCGCGCTGCAGTGGCACAAGCGTGTCGTCGAAATGATCTGCCACCAGCGTGGCGGTGCGTTCACATGCCATGATCCTGCTCCATCAGCGCCTTGAGTCGACGCAGTGCGGTATAGAAACGTGTCTTCGCCGTGTTGGCCGAGATGTCCTGCAATTCGGCAATCTCCTCGAAGGTGAGCGACTGAAACACCTTCAACTCCACCACCAGCCGCTGCTCCAGCGGCAGGGCTGCCATCTGCGCCAGGAGCAGCGCATTGCGCTGGCGCTCATCGAGCAGCGCCTGCGGGTCCTGCTCCGGGACATCGTCCAGCTGCTGCCAGCGCGCCTCGATCAGATCCCCGGCGTCTTCCAGTGCCGACTCCAGCGAGGTGCTCGACGGACGCCGCCGGGCCATGTCGATCGCCTTGTTGTGGGCAATGCGAAACAGCCAGGTGCTGAACTGGGATTCGCCGCGAAAGCGGTGCAGATTGCGGTAAACCCCCAGAAACACTTCCTGCATGAGGTCGAGTGCATCAGCCGGATTGCCGGTCAGGCGCAGGCTGAAGTTGTAGACCTGGGTCTCGTGGCGGCGCACCAGCTGATCCCAGGAGCGCGCCGAACCCTCAAGGGCGGCGCGGATCAGGGCATCGTCCTGTTCTGCAAGACTCATTCAGCATGACCCCGGGCGACACCGTGAAATGGCAGAGCCACCGGCACGGCGTCGCAGCGCCGCGGCGGTGGCCGCGAAGGAAAGCGCCCCAAGGATAATGACTTCACGAGCGTAGTCGCAATCGAGGGGCAAATAGTTTGCAGAGCGGTCAGGCCACGCGTCGCGCCTGACTCTCGCTGATCAGCTGGCTGGCGGCGCGCAGCAGGGCATTGAGCGAGGACGACACGATGTCGCGGCTGATGGCCACGCCGGTGTAGCGCGTGGCATCACACTTGAGCTGGATGTAGGTGACGGCTTCCGCGTCCGCCCCCTGCCCCAGCGCATGCTCGCCGTACTCCATGATCTCGAAATCCACGCCTGTGGCCTGCTTCAAGGCCTCGACGAAGGCATCGAGCACGCCATCGCCCTCGCCCTTCACCTCCAGGTACTCCTCGAAGCAGCGGATGCCGGCCGCGAAGGACTCACGCCCGTTCTCGTTGGCGCGCTGCATGCTGAAGCTGTCCAGCCGCACCGGCTGCCCCTCGCTCAGGTAATGCTCACGGAACAGGCTCCAGATGGTGTCCGGCGAGATCTCCTGACCGGTGTCCTCGGCCCGCTTCTGCACCACGCGGGAGAACTCGATCTGCAGCCAGCGCGGCAGCTGGAAGCCAAACTTGCTGGCCAGCACATAGGCCACCCCACCCTTGCCCGACTGGCTGTTCACACGGATCACGTCCTGATAGGTACGCCCCAGGTCACGCGGGTCGATCGGCAGATAGGCGATCTCCCAGGTGCTGCCTTCCTCGTAGATATCCAGACATTTCTTGATGGCGTCCTGATGGCTGCCGGAGAACGCGGTGAACACCAGATCGCCCGAGTAAGGCTGTCTTGGGTGTACATCGATCGCAGTGCAGCTTTTGACCACGCTCACGATCTTGTCCATATCCCGGAGGTCCAGCTCAGGGTTGATGCCCTGGCTGTACAGATTCATCGCCATCACGACGATATCCATGTTGCCCGTGCGCTCGCCATTGCCGAGCAGGGTGCCTTCGACACGATCGGCGCCTGCCATGACAGCCAGTTCCGCGGCCGCCACGGCACAGCCGCGGTCGTTGTGGGTGTGCAGACTCACGACAACACTGTCGCGCTTGTTCACATGCCGGCAGAACCATTCGATCTGGTCGGCGTAGACATTCGGCGTGGCCATCTCCACCGTGGAGGGCAGATTGAAGATCACCTTCTTCTGCGGCGTGGGCTGCCACACCTCGGCCACGGCATTGCAGACTTCCACCGCGAACTCCGGCTCGGTGCCCGTGAAGCTCTCGGGCGAGTACTGGAAAGTCCAGTCCGTTTCCGGCGCCAGTTCGGCGCAGCGCCGGACCTCCCGCGCACCATTCACCGCAATCGCCTTGATGCCGGCCTTGTCCATCTTGAAGACCTTCTCGCGCTGCACCACCGAGGTGGAGTTGTACACGTGCAGAATGGCCTTCTTCACGCCCTTCAGGGACTCGAAGGTGCGCTGAATCAATTCGGGACGCGCCTGGGTCAGCACCTGCACCGTGACGTCATCGGGAATGCGGTTCTCGACGACCAGGCTGCGCACGAAGTCGAAGTCCGGCTGGGAGGCGGCCGGGAAACCGATCTCGATCTCCTTGAAACCGACTTCCACCAACAGGTCGAACATCACCTTCTTCTGCATCACGGACATGGGCTCGATGAGCGCCTGGTTGCCATCGCGCAGATCCACGCTGCACCAGCGCGGCGCCTGGGTGATGACCTTGTCCGGCCAGGTGCGGTCGGGCAAGGCCACGGGCTGGAAGGGAACGTATTTGCGGTGATCGTACATGCTGCTCTCCAGAAAACGGCTGCGGGTTGCGATGGGGCATAGAATAGGGGCGACCGAGGAGTGATTCCACCACTGTTTCACCAGACTTTTTTCATTTAACATCACATGAGCACCAATATAGATATGTATTTTAGTGTTTTTACCTCTGTTATTGGAATTGATCGCATCATTCCCCCAGTCACCCAGGATCTGGAGACATCGCCATGGACAAACTCGACAAGCGCATCCTGCGCGAACTGCAGAGCAATGGCCGCCTGACCAATGCCGAACTGGCCGAGCGCGTGGGACTGTCCGCCACGCCCTGCGCCCGGCGCGTGAAGCAGCTGGAGGACGACGGCGTGATCGAGCGTCACGCCATTCTGCTGAACGCCTCGAAGCTGGGCTTGAAGCTGCACGCCCTGGTGCAGATCAGCATGGACAGGCACACGCCCGACCGCTTCGAGCATTTCGAGGCCGAGGTGCGCAAGCTGCCGGAGGTCACGGAGTGTCTGCTCATCACCGGGCAATCAGCCGACTATCAGCTGAAGGTGGTGGTGCCAGACATGGAGGTCTATCACGAGTTCCTGCTCAATCGCATCACGCGCATCGAGGGCGTGGCGGACGTGCATTCGAGCTTCATCATGCGCAAGGTGATCGACACCACGGAGCTGCCCTTGAATCACATCCCGGACGCCCCGCGCTGAGCGGCGTGCTCAGAAGAAGTGCTTCACCTTGTCCTTGTAGGAGCGGCTCATCTTCAGCGAGGAGCCATTGCTGAGGGTCAGGTGGAACTCGCCATTGATGTGGGACGAGACTTTCTCAACCCGCTGCAGGTTGACGATGGTGGAGCGATGCACGCGCTGGAAGATGGTGGGATCCAGCTGCGCCTCCAGCTCCTTCATGGTGGTGCGCATGATGTGGGTCTGCCCGCCGACATGCACGCACATGTAATCCCCCGCCGCATCCACCCAGTCGATGTCCTTCACGGGCACGAAGGTGGTGGACGACCCGTCCTTGATGGCGAGCCTGTCGGAATAGCTGGCAGAATTGCTGCCGCCCTGCAGCAACTGATTGATGGCACCGCGGGACTTGCCCGTGAGCGCGATCACGATGTCGAGCAGGCGCTGCTTCTCCATCGCCGCGTCTTTGCGGGACACGTGCTCCGTCACCTTGGCGATGGTGCGCTCCAGGCGATCGTCCTCCACGGGCTTGAGCAGGTAATCCACGGCATTCGCGGTGAACGCATCCACGGCGAAGGCATCGTAGGCTGTCACGAAGACGATGGCCGGCATGTTGTCCTGCTGCAGCCGCTCCACCACATCGAAGCCAGTGAAGCCCGGCATCTGGATGTCGAGAAACACCAGATCGGGCGTCAGTTCGGCGATGGCGGCGAGCGCCTCCTTGCCGTTCTGACAGGAGCGCAGGACTTCGATCTGGGGGTATTTCTCGAGGCGCAGACACAGACCGCTGCGTGCCAGCGGCTCGTCATCCACGACGAGGGTTCTGATGCTCAGGCTGTCGTCATTCTGTTTCATAGGGGATATCAACCGTTACCTTGCAGCCGCGCGGCGTGCGCGGGGCGAACGTGAGTGCGTGCCCGGCACCATAAATTTCCCGCAGACGATTGTGTATGTTTTTGAGACCAACGCCCGATGTGCTCGTTGAACTGTCCGGCAACTGGCCGTTCGTGCCGAGCACACCGGGCCCGTCGTCTTCCACATGTATCAGCAGGCGTCCGTGTTCCACCGTGGCAGTGATCTGCACCATGCCGCCCGCCTCGTTGCGTGCAATCGCGTGCTTGATGCAGTTCTCCACCAGTGGCTGCAGCAGCATGCTGGGCACCAGACCGCGCTCGGCCTGCGGGCTGATGTGCAGGCCTATCTTCATGCGTTCGTCGAAGCGCACCTTCTCGATATCCAGATACAGTTTCACTGAGGCAATCTCGAACGCGAGCGGCACTTGGTCCAGCGGATCATTGTCGAGCGAGTAACGCAGAAACTTGCTCAGGCGCGTGAGCATGGTGTTGGCGAGATCGGTTTCCCGCTGCAGCACCAGCGTGGAGATGGCATTGAGGGTGTTGAAGAGAAAATGCGGATTGAGCTGATAGCGCAGCATGCGCAGCTGGGCCTCGTGGGCCAGCGCCTCGGAGCGCAGGCTTTTCTCCTTCTCCACCTGAAACAGCTGGTAATACTTGATGCAGAAGTACAGAACGCTCCACGACAGCAGCAGCGAGAACGAGAACGGCAGCAGATCGATGAAACTCGACAGACCGTAGTCGGTCAGATCCACCACGCTGCCCACTTCGGTTTCGGTGATCAATGCCTTGATGGGCTGCCAGATCAGCGAGGTGAGCAGACAACCGAACACCGCCGTGGCAATGCGGATGCTCACCCGCATGTCCCAGACGAAGGCATAGGCATAGCGCAGGACCGTGCTCAGTGCCATGCCCACCAGCGCGTCGATGACGAACACGCCGCTGCGCTCCAGCATGTACTCGGCAGGCACGAAATTGAGATCGCGCATCACCAGCAGCAGCACCCAGGCGCTCCAGCCCATGAACTGGAGTATCCAGAATTGTGCTCGGCGATTGGGGCGAAGACTGCTGGCACTCATGGGACAGAGGTTCCTGAATGGCGCGGGCAGCGCACGCGAAAGCGGCACACCGCCGGGCAGTCAGAGCCCGGCGGTGCATGCAGCATCAGGGCAGCAGAGCAGCGACGGCTGCGCGCTCTTCCACCAGTTCCTGCTCCGTCTTCTGCATCAGCGCGCGGCTGAAGTCATTGATGGCCAGGCCCTGCACGATGCTGTACTGACCATTAGCGCAGGTGACGGGGAAGGAGTAGATCAGGCCCTTGGCGATGCCATAGCTGCCATCGCTGTGAATGCCCATGCTCACGACCTTGCCGTGGGTGCCCAGAGCCCAGTCACGCATGTGCTCGATGGCGGCGTTGGCCGCAGAGGCCGCACTGGACAGACCGCGCGCCTTGATGATGGCGGCGCCGCGCTGCTGCACGGTCGGGATGAAGTCGGACACCAGCCAGTTCTGATCCACCAGGTCGATGGCCTTCTTGCCGGCCACCGTGGCGTGATGCACATCCGGGTACTGGGTGGAGGAGTGGTTGCCCCAGATCGCCAGACCTTCCACATCGGTGGAGTGCTTGCCGGTCTTGCCGGCCAACTGGGCGACGGCACGATTGTGGTCCAGACGCGTCATGGCGGTGAACTGTCCGGGCTGCAGGTCGGGGGCATTGCGGCAGGCGATCAGCGCATTGGTGTTGGCGGGGTTGCCGACGACCAGCACCTTCACATTGCGGCTGGCCACATCATTGATGGCCTTGCCCTGCACGGAGAAGATCGCGGCATTGGCTTCCAGCAGATCCTTGCGCTCCATGCCCGGGCCGCGGGGACGGGCACCCACCAGCAGACAGTAGTCCGCATCCTTGAACGCCACGTCCGGCTTGTCGGTCTGCACGATGCCGTGCAGCAGCGGAAAGGCGCAGTCCTCGATTTCCATGGCAACGCCCTGCAGCGCGCCCAGTGCCGGGGTGATCTCCAGCAATTGCAGGATGACGGGCTGATCCTTGCCGAGCATGTCGCCGGAGGCGATGCGGAACAGGAGGGAGTAGCTGATCTGACCTGCTGCCCCGGTGACAGCGACGCGTACGGGTGATTTCATGGCGTTATCTTGGTCCTTGAGTGGGTGGGTGAATGTCGAATGGGGCGGGAGTATAGCAGCGCCCCGCGCGCCGGGGCGAGTCCTGCGGGAGGCGCTCAGTAGAGCAGCATCGCATCCCCATAGCTGAAGAAGCGGTAACGCTGTCGCACCGCTTCCTCATAGGCCGCCAGCACCCGCTCGCGCCCCGCAAGGGCGCTGACCAGCATGAGCAGCGTGGACTGCGACAGGTGGAAATTGGTGACCAGCGCGTCCACCACCGCAAACGGATGGCCAGGATAGATGAAGATGTCGGTCTCACCGCTGTAGGGCTGCAGCCCGGCATCGCCGCCGAAGCGCGCGGCGCTTTCCAGGGTGCGCACCGACGTGGTGCCCACCGCGATCACGCGACCGCCGCGGGCCTTGCAGGCACGGATCTGCGCGCAAGTGGCCGCGTCGATCTCGATGCGCTCCTGGTGCATGCGATGCTCCAGCACGTTCTCCACACGAATCGGCGCAAAGGTGCCCGAGCCCACATGCAGGGTCACGAAGGCTGTCTCCACCCCCATGTCGCGGATGCGCGCCAGCAGAGGTTCGTCGAAATGCAGGCCCGCCGTCGGCGCCGCCACGGCCCCGGGCCGTGTGCCATAGACCGTCTGGTAGCGTTCGCGGTCGGCCAGGGCGTCCTCGCGGCGAATGTAGGGCGGCAGCGGCACATGCCCGAAGGCCTCGAGCGCCGCCTGCACCGCGCGATCGGCAGGGAACGCCAGGCGATAGAACTCGCCAGCGCGACCGAGCACCTGCAGCACGAGCCGTTCACCCGCCGCATTGACGAACTCCAGTGTGGTGCCAGCCTTGGGGGACTTGCTGGCGCGCACCTGAGCCAGCACCTCGTGCTCGCCGGTGACCCGCTCGATCATCACCTCGATGCGCCCGCCACTGGCCTTGTGCCCCAGCAGGCGTGCGGGAATCACGCGGGTATTGTTGAACACCAGCAGATCGCCCGGCTGCAGGTACTCCAGCAGGTCGGGGAACTGCCGGTGCTCCAGCAGGCCATCGGCGCGGCGCAGGCAGAGCAGCCGACTGCCTGTGCGCTGCTGCGGCGGGTGATGCGCAATGAGTTCATCGGGCAGATCGAAGTGAAAATCGGAGAGCTGCATGCGGGGGGAATTCCGGTCGTGAGCGTGGAAAGGGCCTCGGAGTGTGCCCGAGCCAGGGGCCAAAACCAAGCCCTCCGCCGCCCCGCCAGAGGCGGCACCTCTGCCCTCCGCTGGCCTGCAAGGCAGGAAATCCGCCACCTCCAGCCCCATTGCGCCCAAGGACTTTGCTGTTATAATGCCAGCCCTTCCTCGCTGCCGGAGTGGCGAAATTGGTAGACGCGCCGGACTCAAAATCCGGTGTTAGCGATAACGTGTCGGTTCAAGTCCGACCTCCGGTACCACTTTATTTCTTCAGCACAAACTCCGACGACGCCCGACGATACTTCGCCTTGTGCTGGCCTGGGTCCTGCGGACTGCGCTTGCCGACGGCCAGGATCACTGACGACGTCACGCCCAGCGCCGACAGACCCAGCACGGTGTCGTACTCCTTCGCGTCAAAGCCCTCCATGGGACACGCGTCAATCCCAAGCATGGCGGCAGTGCACAGCAAGGTGCCCAGGGCCAGATAAGCCTGCTTGTGGGCCCATTGCCGGAAATCATTCTCCTGCGGCATTCTGGTCATGAAACGCTTGTAGCGCTCAGCGGCCTCGTCCTCGGACAGCGCCGGAATCAGTCCGTGTGCGACCATGTTGTTCAGGTGCGTCTGAAAAGTCTCGGCGCTGAGCTGCGAGTAGATCGCCAGCACCAGCAGGCTGGAGGCACTCTTGATTTTCTCGGCGTTCATCATCGAGTGCGGCGCAAGTCGCTCGCGCATCTCACGCGTCTCGACGACAACCAGGCGGTAAGGTTGCAGCCCTGCCGATGACGGCGACAGGCGCGCGGATTCGATCAGCATCGCCATTCTCTCCGGCTCGATCGTCGCGTCGGCGTCAAACAGTTTGACGGCGTAGCGCCAGTTCAGTGCGTCAATGACAGGTCTGTCCATGGTCAGTGTCTCTCTCACAGATTGTTGATCTTCGTGCGTCCGAGCGCTTTGAAAAGCACTACCATATTCACGGCTTGGCGGGTGTCACTTTGACTCAGTTCGTTCTGCACATTGGCGACGGCTTGTTCCAGTTTCAATGCCACAAGCGCGTTGCTCAGGCCATTGCGGACATTGGCCCGCGCCAGACGCAATGTCTGCTCCTGATGCGCCAGTTTGGCCTGGAGCTCAGTGCGTTGCTGACGCTCTGCGCCATAGCGCGCCAACGCGTTCTCCACTTCATGCCAGGCATTGAGCACCACTTGCTGGTAGGCGATGGCGGCCTCCTGCTGCTGCAACTCCCGCAGTTGCACAGCGCTTTTGCGGCGCCCCTGATCGAACAGGGGCAGACTGAAGCGTGGGCCGACGGACCATTGCCGACTGCCCCAGTCGAGCAATTCTGCGCTCTCCAATGTTTCCAGCCCGAGCCCTGCTCCCAGGGTGATGCGCGGATAGAGATCCGCCTGCGCGATGCCGATCTGGGCGGTGGCTTCCCGCAGGCGAGCTTCACTGGCCTGAATATCCGGGCGGGTGTTGACGACGTCGCTCGGCACGCCCAGCGCCAGGTCCGGCAAGGCCGTCATCGTCCATGGCTCGCGCGCGGACAGTTCATTCTCCAGGCTGCCGGGGACTTCGCCCAGCAGCAGGCTCAGGGCATTGAGCGAGCGCGACTGTTGTTCCTGCAGAACGGCCTCCCGTCTTCGCAGGTCCGTCAATAGTGCGTCCTGCTGTTCGCGCTCCAGAGCATTGTCCTGTCCTGCCTGCTCACGCGCCTGCAGCAGGCGCAGAATGGTGACGTTGCGCGCCACGTCCTGCTGCAGCAGCAGGGCCTGGTTCTGCGTCCCGCGCAGCTCGAAATAGTGACGAGCCACCTCGGCCATCAGACCCAGTTGCCACTGAGCGATTGTGGCCTCGGCCATGGCAACCCGGGCATCTGCGGCGTCGACGCTGTTGCTCACTCGGCCCCACAGGTCCAGCTCCCATGACGCATCGAATCCTGCCTGAAACAGCTCGAAAGGCTCGCTGATGAAGTCAATCAGGTTTCGGGACTGATCGGGCGGCGAAATCGCGCTGATCAGGCGTGTGGCACTGCCTGTCTCGCTTTGGCGCTGCGTACCCACTGTCCCGTTCGCGGCGACCTGCGGCTGCGACTGCAAGGCGACCGCACTGCGCTGCAGGCGACTCTGGGCCAGGCGCAGCATCGCCACCTGCAAGTCCTGATTGCTGGCCAGCGCCCGCTGTTGCAGGCGGGTCAGGCTCTCTTCCTGGAACAGGGCGAAGCCTTCCAGCATCGACACGCTGGCACTGCCTTGCTGCCACTGCGCCGGCATGGCCACTGGCGGCGCGGTGTAGGGGGGCTTCTCGCTTAAACAGGCGCCGAGCATGGCCCCCAGCAGGACGAGCCCGGTCAGCCGCGCGGCATGGCGTTGCGATGCAGAATTCATGAGTTCTCCCGTATTACACCAAGCGATGACGAAACAACCACGCGGCCCACGGCAGGGTCAGCACGGCAATGACAGACAAGGGCACCAGGTCGTACCAGACTGTCGCTATGCCCACCCCTTCCAGATACACCCGCTGAATCAGATCAATGGCGAAGCGCATGGGGTTGGCATAGGTCAGTATCTGAATCGGCTCGGGCATGTTGCGCACAGGCGTGGCGAGACCCGACAACAGCATCAGCGGCATGATCAGCATGAAGGCATAGAGCATGGCCTGCTGCATGTTGGCCGACAGCGCCGAGATCGCCAGGCCGACGCCAACGCTGGAAATCATGAAAAAGACCAATCCCATGTAAAGTGTGACGAAGGACCCGGCCATGGGCACTTCGAACCAGTGCATCGTCACCATCATCACAATGGTGGACTGCACCAGGCCGATCATGATGGGCGGCACTGCCTTGCCAATCATGATCTCGGTCGGCGACATGGGAGTGACCAACAGTTGATCGAACGTGCCTTGCTCGCGTTCGCGCGCCACCGAAAGGGCTGTCAGCATCAAGGTCTGCAGAAACGCCAGCGAGGCGATCATGCTGGGCATGAAGTACCAGCGGGTCTCCAGATTGGGGTTGTACCAGGCCCGCGATTCGATGGTCAGCGCAGGCCCGGACCCGCCCTGGCGGCGGCTCCAGTCCTTGTTGAAGGTGTTCACGACCGCGCCGATGTACGCCGCGGCGGACCCCGCGCTGTTGGAGTTGCGCGCATCCAGAATGAGTTGCAGATCGGCCACGCCACCGGCCTGCAGATCATCAGCAAAGGTCGGCCCGAACTGCAACACCAGCAAGGCGTCGCCACTGTCGATGACCTGCGCAATCTCCTGCTCAGATGTCAGGCTCGCCACGCGGTGGAAGACACCACCGCTGTCCAGTTTCGCGATCAACTCGGTCGAGACGGCTGAACGACTCTGATCCAGCACGGCATAGGGCGCATTGTTCAAGTCGTAGGTTGCCGCATAGCCGAACAGAAAGCTCTGCATGAATACCGGCATGATCAGCACCACGCGGCTGGACGGGTCCTTGAGAATGGCCAGCAACTCCTTGCGGCACAGAATGATGATGCGATGCAGCACTGCAAGCATAGTGTTCCTCAGTCCAGACGCTTGCGCGTCACCATGCGGGCAAGCCCGATGAACAGCACGGCATAGGCAGCCAGGATGCTGCATTCCAGAATTATCTGAGGCCACACATTGCCGGCCAGCATCAGCGATTTGATCAGGCTCATGAAATGGGTGGCGGGAAGCAGATGCCCGATGATGTTGATGGCCGCCGGCACATTGCGCAGGTCGAACATGAAGCCCGACAGCATGAACACCGGCAGCAGACTCGCCAGCAGCGACACCTGACTGGCCATGAACTGATTCCTCGTCACCGACGAGATGAGAAGTCCGATCCCCAGAGCCACCAATAGATACAAAACCGATGCGAACAGCAGGATCGGCAGAGAGCCCTGAATGGGCACCGCAAACAGGGACGTGGCCGTCACCAGGCACATGGTCAGTCCGATGATGCCGACGCAGAAATAGGGAATGATCTTCGCCAGCAGAATTTCCACCGGCTTCACCGGCGAGACGAACAAGGCCTCGAAGGTGCCGCGCTCCCATTCCCGCGCCATGACCAGTGCTGTCAGAAACGCCCCTACCAGCGTGATGATCAACACAATCAGGCCCGGCACCAGATACCAGGTGCTGGTATTGGCTTCGTTGAACCAGAGCCGCGATTCCACGTCAACGGAACCAATCCCGCTGGCGTTGCCCAGAGCACTGCGATCAATCCGGCGAATGCCCTGCTGCGCCAGCGTGGCCGTGAGGTAATTGAGAATGATGGAGGCTCGGCTCGCCTCGGTGCCGTGCACGATCACTTGAATGGATGCTTCGCCCGCCGCCATGGCGCGGGAGAAATCCCCGGGCACCCGGACGATGCCGTCCACTTCCCGCGTCAGCATCAAGGCCTCCGCCTCGTGCATGGAGGTGAGCATCACGGGGGAAAGAAACGGGCTCAGCTGCAGACCGACAACCGCGTCGATCGCCGCACGAGACGCATCCTCCATCACGACAGCGATCGGGGCGTTTCTGACATCCAGTGACAAGCCGTAGCCAAACAGCAGCATGAGCATCACCGGCAGCAGCAGACCGATGGCCAGGATGCTCTTGTCGCGCAGCAACTGGCGCACCTCCTTGCGGGTCAGCGCCACAAGGCGCAGCAGAACGGCCCGCGGAGAATGACGGTGCCGCGCGCGCTCATGCATGGCGGGGACCTCATGCGCCATGGGCCACCTCGGCGTTTCGCTGAATCTCTGCCTGTCGGGATTGCTGGACGATGTCGATGAACGCCCGTTCCATGTTGAGGGGCGACGTGGCACTGTGACCCGCCTGCACCCACACGTCACGGGGCGTACCCAGCGCCTTGAGCTCGCCGGCGTCCTGGATCAGGATGCGATCGCAGTATTCCGCTTCGTCCAGAAAGTGGGTCGTGATGATGATGGTGACCCCGGTATCGGCGAGGGAGGTGATGCGCCGCCAGAACTCGCGCCGTGCGAGCGGGTCGGTGCCGCTGGTGGGTTCGTCCAGAAAGAGAATGTCAGGCTCGTGCAGCAGGCCGACTGCCATCGCCAGACGCTGCTTGAAGCCGCCCGGCAGATGTCCGGAGGGCGTGCGCTCCAGGCCACGCAACTCGAACTGTTCCAGTACGGTGTCGATGCGCTCGCGCAGGCGCTTGCCACGCAAGCCATACGCGCCGCCGAAAAACTCCAGGTTCTCCAGCACTGACAGATTGCCGTACAAGGAAAACTTCTGTGACACATAGCCGATGCGGCGCCTGGCATCGGCACGCGCCGTGCGCAGGTTCACCCCTGCGACTTGCAGAAACCCGCTGGTGGCGGGCAGCAACCCACACAGCATCCTGAAGGTGGTCGTTTTGCCCGCGCCATTGGGGCCGAGGAGCCCGAAGATCTCGCCGCGGCTCACGGCAAAGGAGGTGCTGTTGACGGCAACGAAATCGTCGAACTTGCGCACCAGATCACGCACCTCGATCATCGCGCTGCCCGGTGCCAGAGGGACTGGCGTCGGGGAGGCGCGCGCAGCAAGCGTCGGGGCGGCTCTGCGCGGCTCTGCGGCTGCATGCTGCAGCTTTGCGCGCATGAGCACCATGAAGCCGTCTTCCAGCCGAGGAGCCTCTGCCTCGATGCGGGCGCCCTTGAGAATGGCGTGCAGCGGGGCGGCATCCGGCGCCGTCGCCTCGTTCAACACAAAGCGCACAGCACCGCCCAGCGGCACCGCATCGATGACCATGTCCACGGCATCCAGCAACTGGGACTGCAGAACGCGACCGGGTGCCCGGGAATCGCCGCGTGCGGTGAAACAACGCCCCTGCGCATGCTGACTCAAGGACTCCGGCGTCCCATGAGCCAGCACCTCCCCCTCGTGCATGACATACACCTGCGCGCAGCGCTGGGCCTCATCGAGGTAGGCCGTGCTGATGATGACGGTGAGCTGCTCGTCGTGGCGCAGTTGTTCCACGATCTCCCAGAGTTCCACTCGCGACAGCGGGTCCACGCCCACTGTCGGCTCGTCCAGCAGCAGCAACTCCGGGGAGCGCACCAACGTGCAGGCCAGACCCAGCTTCTGCTTCATCCCGCCTGAGAGTTTGCCGGCCGGACGGGTGGTGAATCGGGCCAGTCCTGTCATGTCCATCAGGCGCTGGTAGCGCTGGACGCGAGCCTCGGCAGCAACCCCGTGGAGGTCGGCGTAGAGGTCCAGGTTTTCCTGCACGCTCAGGTCCTCGTAAAGCCCGAAGCGCTGCGGCATGTAGCTGATGCGGTCCTGGATCTGCTGTGGGTCGCGCTGGACATCCACGCCAAGCATGTCGAGGGTGCCGGCATCCGCGCGCAGCAGTCCGGCCATCAGTCGCAACAGTGTCGTCTTGCCGGCACCGTCCGGACCGACGAAGGCGCAGAGCGTCCCCGTGGGAATCGCCAGGTGAATGTCGCGCAAGGCCACGATCGAGCGACCGGACTCCTTGTCGACAAAGCGCTTGTGGACGCCCTCGATGCGCACTGCCGCGCTTGTGCTGCTCATCAGCGGATGGCCTCTGTGACGTCGGCGCCCAGTGTCACGGTCGCAGGCATGCCCAGCAGCAGTCGATCTTGCGGGTCCTCGACACGGATGCGGATCTCGTACACCAAGCTGGTTCGCAGCTCCGCGGTCTGCACCGCCTTGGGCGTGAACTCCGCGACGGAAGCGATATACCCGACGGTACCGTGCAGCGCCTGCTCCGGATGACTGTCCGTGCTCACACTGGCTGACTGGCCGGGCTGCACCAGTCCCAGCTGTGGCTCGCTGACATAGGCCCGCACCCACTTGGGCTCGGTGATCGCCAGACTGTAGGCGGGACGCTGGGGCGAAGCCATGTCGCCGGGCTCCAGCAGTCGGGAGCGCACGACGGCCGTCATGGGCGCCCGCAATTCAGCATCAAGACGCTGCTGTTCGAGAATCGCCAGTTCGGCAGTGGCCGCTTCGAGCAGGGCTTCTGCCTGCGCGATTTCCTCGGCGGCGGGTCCATCCTCGCTCAGGTCCTGCACTTGAAGCGCGCGCTGCAGATTCGCTTCGGTGATGGAATACCGGGCTTCCGCCACTTCAATGTCGAGCTGACTGACGCCCTGCCCGCCGGTATCGGCACTGATGTTGCGAAGCCGTTGCAGCTGTTGCTGCGCCTGGAGGTGATCGGCCTGCGCGGCGGCACTGGCCGCTTCGGCCTGCGCGATCTCCTGACGCCGACTGCCGGCACGCAGGCGGTTCAAGCCCTCCTGGCGCACCCGCAGCTGTGCCTGCGCCTGACGGATGTGCAAACTCAGCATCGTGGTATCCAGAACCGCCAGGACCTGGCCGGCCTGCACGTTGTCGCCCTCCTCCACCAGCATCTGCTCGACCCGTTCGTTGCCCTTGAAGGCCAGCGCCACTTGCCGCAGATCGACATTGCCATAGAGAACAATGGCATCGCTCTGTGCATTTGTCCGCCAGGGCTGCAGGATCAAGACGGTGGCCAGGGCTCCGATCACGAGCACCGGGACAAGAATTCTTTTCATATCCATAGTAAGTTTGGCCCCTTCAGCGTTTCAGAGATGACTGCAGGGATACTATCTGCAAGAATGCCTGCCATCAAATGCTAATTTGAATTTAAACTAAGATTTCAAGAGATTTCCCTGCATGCCACTGAACACCCCGAAATCCGGCTCCGCCGTGCGGACTCCCACGGGTCGTCTGCCACGGGCTGACGGCGACAACACCCGCCAGCAGATCCTGGAAACAGCCGGTCAGTTGTTCGCCGACCTGGGCTATGACCGCACGACCAGCAAGCTCATCTGTGAGCGGTGTGGCTGCAACCTGGCCGCCGTGAACTACCATTTCGGAAGCCGTGACGACTTGTACAGCGCAGTACTGATCCAATCCCATCGCCGTCTCATCGGCTTCAATACCGTGCTGGACATCAGCAACAGCGACGACGACCCTCGCACCAAGCTCACCCGCATCATCGACTCCCTGCTGGACGGGATCGACCCCAGCCAGTGGCACGCCCGGCTTTATATCCGGGAGATCATGGCGCCCTCTGTTCACATAGAGAAGGTCATCAGAAGTGAAGCCCTGCCCAAGTTTGCCGTTCTGAAAAGGCTGATCAGCGACATCACGGGCATTGCCCCGGAGGATCCCGCCATGTCACTGACGGTGCTGAGCACGATCGCGCCGTGCATGCTCCTGCTGGCGGCCAACCGGGACAATCTTCGAGCCGTGCTTGGAGACTTCCAGGAAGACAAGGCGGCACTGAAGGCACACCTGAAGGGGTTCCTGTTTGCGGGTCTGGACAATCTTGCTGCACAACGAAGGCATCGCGTGGAAAATCAGCGTTGAACTGATCAGCCTTCCCACCTTTCGGCCAGCGCCACCGCTTGCTTCACCACAATGCAACTGCCAGGTGTCTCCGCGATGGCATCAATCCCGCTCTCCACCAGAAAGGCCGCGAACTCAGGATAATCGCTCGGGGCCTGGCCACGCAGGCAGACCTTGGTGCCGGATTTGCCTGCCTCCCAGATGACGTGGCGAATCATCCAGTGAACTGCCTCATCCCGCACATCATTGGCATCCGCAAGCGCTGGCCCCCGCGCTCCTGGCACCCTGCAATCTCCCGCCTGAATGCACTTCAGGATTGACCCTGGCCAAGGCGCGCGCGCCGGATTGACTGCATCCTGAAGACTCCTGCGCAGACTCTCCTGTCTGCCACGCACCTCAGGAGCTCTCACAATGACCGACCGCATCCTCGTCCGCATGCCCGCCATGGCTCGGCTGGCCGCTGGTGTCATCGCGCTGACTGCCAGCCTCGGCAGCCACGCCGACAGCGGTGTCTATGTCAGTCAGTTCGCCGCCTCCGACCCGCTCGCCGCACTCGGCGGCACCGACCCTGTCTATCTTTTCGTGGCCCACAAGGGCGCGCAGGCGGTGTATTCCTCCAATGCTTTCTACAAACCCGAGGGATTCGCAACCCCGATGAAGGTGTGGAGCTACGGCATCCTGACTCTTGACGCCAACAATGCCGCCACCTTCGAATTGGTGGATTTCTTCGATGTCTGCACGGTCACCATGGAGACCGTGCTGCGACCAGAGCTCATCACAGTACGCACAGTGAACTCGGCCAACAAGGCCGGCGCGGCCAACCCGCTCAACATCGACTGTCGCGATCTCTACCCGCTGATCACCCGCCACTTCACACTGGCCTTCTAAGTCGAAAAGACAGGCTGCAGACCATTGCGGTGCAGCCTGCCTTGGAATGCACCATCACGGCACCCGGGGCCTCGCACCACTTCGGCGAACACCAAAGTCGCCTGGCACCAAAAAGGCGCCATGTCATTTGCGCGCCATTCTACTCTGCCTCTTTCTGGAACACTCCTCCCGCAATCTCGCACCACCTTGCCACATTCTCGTGCAAGTCACGGGTGCACAGTCACACACTTTCACTCTGGCACGCTTCCTGCTGAATCGGGGTAACACTGCTCGCAATTCCAGTGTCCGGGCGCTAGCGCTTTCATACCCCACATATGTCACAGACCGGAGTCATTGCATGAAAACACCGAAGCATTTCAAACGCACCGAACTGTTCCTGGCCACCTGCCTGCTCACCGGCAGCTTCGCCCCTGGCGCGATGGCACAGTCCGGGGCACCGGCAGCAGAAGTCAGCGAAATCCTCATCACCGGAACGCGCCGTTCCGGCATGGCCGTTTCCGACAGTCCGGCCCCCGTGCAGATGATCAGCGCGGAAGTCCTGCAGGAAAGCGGCTCACCCGATCTGATGAACGCCATCGCGACCCAGGTGCCGTCCTACAATGCCAGGCAGACCGGGACGGACATGGCGAGTCAGACACTGACCGCCAGCATGCGCGCCCTCTCCGCCAACCACGCCCTGGTGCTGGTGAACGGCAAGCGTCGGCACATCACTTCCAACGTGGGGGCCAGCACCGGTAACGCGGCTTCCGATCTGTCCTTCATTCCCTCTTCCGCCATCGCGCGTCTGGAGGTGCTGACCGATGGCGCGGCGGCCATCTACGGCTCGGATGCCATCGCGGGCGTGGTGAATATCATTCTCAAGGATGACTACGAAGGCGGCGAGTTCAACACCAATATTTCCGAGTACACCGACGGCGGCGGCTACACCACCAACATCCAGGGCGACATCGGTTTCGGTACTGACACCGCGTTCCTGAATCTGAGCGTGGAAACCGAAGAGCGCGACACCGTCAGCCGCTCCATCACCTACGGGCCCGCGCTGTGCGTGGCCGAACCCACCGAGTGTCTGAATCGCCTGAACAACGGCACGCCGAGCGGCTACACCGTGAGTACGGCCTACCGCACCTATCTGGAACGCGACAGCAAGATGGCGACTGCACCAGGCTTTCCGACCCTGAACAACCAGGGCGATCCGCCCGATGTAGCGCGCGCCGCCGTGTTCTTCAACGCCGGCTACGAGTTCAGCGAGGACCTGAACTTCTACAGCTTCGGCAGCATCGGCCGCAAGGAAGCCTCGTCGCTGCAGACCTACCGACGCCCGTCCCAGGACGGCGGCGTCGACGTCAACCGCGACGGCGATCGCAATGACCTGACCCCTTCCGGTGTGCGCGAATTTCTGGTCAACAAGTACGAATACGGCTTCAGCCCCAAGCTGAACTCCGACGAAGAGGATTTCTCTCTGACAGTCGGTCTCAGCGGCATGACCAATGACTGGATGTGGGATGTCGCCAGCACCTATGGCGACAACGAGATCGGGATGACCAACACCAACTCGATGAACTTCTCGCTGTGGAACACGACAGGCTCATCGCCCGACCGCTTCGACATCGGCAGCTTCGAAGCCTCGCAGTGGACCACCAGCCTCGACGTGAGCAAGGAGTTCGAGATTGGCATGGCCGCGCCGATGACCTTCGCCACCGGCCTGGAGTATCGCAAGGACACTTATGGCATCGGAGCCGGCGAAGCGGCGTCCTATTTCGGCTCTGGCGCTGCCGCGTTCCCCGGCTACAACCCCGCCGTGAACACGGGCGACTATGACCGTCACAATTACGCGACCTTCCTGAACTTCGTGTTCGTGCCCACCAACGAGTGGCTGGTGGATGTGGCCGTGCGCTACGAGGATTACAGCGACTTCGGCAACGAGACCGTGGGCAAGATCACCGCGCGCTACGACTTCGCGGACGGCTTCGCCATTCGCGCCACGGCCAGCACCGGCTTCCGCGCACCGACGCTCGGCGAGGGCTTCTACTCCGCCGTGAACGTGGCGCCCACCAGTGCCACCCCGCAACTGCAGCCCAACAGCCCGGCGGCCGCAGCGCTGGGCTTCGGTGGAGGACTGCAGCCGGAAACTTCCGAGAACTACAGCATCGGGCTGGTGCTGGAGCCGATCGACGGCCTGACCACCACCATCGACGCCTACGAGATCACCATCTCTGATCGCATTCAGAGAGGCTCGTTCAACTACTCACAGGCGCAGAGCAACAACACCATCACCGGCCGCACCACCGGTCGCTTCAACAACATCCTGCCCGACCCTGCCGACACCAATGGCGATGGCCGTCCAGATGACACCTACAACGAAGCGCTCGGCCGTGCCCTGGTGGATTTCGGCTACATCGGCGTGTGGAACAACCCGACGGCTCCTGGCGGCTCTCTGGATGCCACCGCCCGTGCCGCCATCAACGTGGCGATCTTCAACAATTCGCTGGAAACCAAGACCAGTGGCGTGGACTGGGTCAACACCTACAACTCCCGTTTCGGCTGGGGCAGCATCAACTGGACGCTGGCCGCCAACTACAACAAGACGGAAGTGCTGAGTGCCAAGGCAGCGCCTGCCAGTCTGGGTGGCGCCGTGATGTACAGTCCGGTGACACTGGCCAACCTGGAGACCGACAGCCCGCTGTTCCGTGTCAACCTCGGTGCCCGCATCCAGTGGGGTGATTTCTCGCTGAGCCTGCGTCAGTCGATCTATGGTCCGCAGTACACCTTGACCAGCACCTCCGGGCTGCCGGCCGCCGTGGTGGCGCAACTGGATACCGAGAATGTGCGCGGGACCACGCAGCTGTACTACAAGAACGAGATCGACATGCTGCAGCAGACCAACATCGAGCTGACCTGGACACCCACCGACGCCCTGCGCATCGGTGCCGGCGTGGACAACGTGTTCAACGAGTACCCGAGCAAGACGCCGCAGGCAGTATGGGACTACAACCAGGAACGCTATGCCAACACCAGTCGTCAGTACCTGACAGGCAGCCCGGTGGGCTACTTCGGGGCGCGCTGGTTCGGCAAAGTGTCCTACGCGTTCTGAGGCGGGAGACCATCATGAATCCAGTCCTGAATCGTCGCAATCTGCTCTGGGGAGGCGCCTCGCTCGCAGGCGCCGCCCTGACGGCCCGGCTCACCGACACCTCGGTGCGCTTCATGAACTCGGCGCTCGCGCAAGTCGCGGCCCCGAGCGGCCCCATCCGCATGTCGTCCAACGAGAACCCCTACGGACCCTCGAAGGTTGCCATCGAGGCCATGCAGGCCGCCTTCAGTCAGAGCAATCTGTACGGCGGCATCGGCAACCAGATTCTCGAGCTGCAGGCGAGCATCGAGAAGGTGAGCCCCGAGAGCATCACGATCAGTGCCGGCTCGGGCGAACTGCTGCAGGCGGCGGGCATCCTGGCCAGCCTGGACAAGGGCTCCATCGTGGCGCCCTACCCGACCTTCGGTCAGCTGCTGCGCGCCGCCGAGGACATGGGTTCGGAGATCATCAATGTGCCGGTGGACGAGAACATGCACATCGATCTCGAGGCCATGTACGCGGCGATCCGCCCTGACACGAAGATGGTCTACCTGTGCAACCCCAACAACCCGATTCCTTCCATCATCGAGAAGAAGGCGCTGGAAGATTTCGTGCGCACGGTGGCGAAGGACCGGCTGGTGTTCATCGACGAGGCCTACTACGAGTACGTGGACAACCCCGACTTCAGCAGCATGATGCCGCTGATCGCCGAGGGCGTGAACAATGTCATCGTGGCGCGCACCGCCTCGAAGATTCACGGCTTCGCCGGGCTGCGCGTGGGTTTCGGCTTCGCGCATCCGGAGCTGATTGAGCGTCTCAATCTGGTCAAGACGGGCAGCATCAGCATCCTGGCGCAGCACGCCGCACTGGTGGCCTACCAGGACAAGGAATTCCAGGACTTCGCCCGCGCCCGCAACAAGGAGGGACTGGCGATCGTGGAAGGGATGTTCGACGAGCTCGGCCTGCGTTATGTGAAATCCAATGCCAACTTCGTGTTCTTCGAAACCGGCATCGACAACGAGGCCTTCCGGGCCAGCATGCGCGAGCACAACATCCTGGTGGGACGCCTGTTCCAGCCCTACCCCACCTGGGCGCGGGTGAGCATCGCGAAGCGGGAGGAGATGGCCTACTTCGTCCAGACCTACAAATCGCTCTACACCTGAGCACGAACGCGGCAGCGGGGCGGGCCGATCCGCCTCGTTGCGGCATGCAAAGCCCGCCTGATTGCGCTACCGTGTTGCCACCTTTCACTCTCTCAGGCTGGCACCATGACAACAAGAACTCAGACCCTGCTGCTGTCCCTCACCCTGCTGACCGGCTTCGCCGCCAGCGCCACCCAGGCCCAGACGCGCATCCCCTATGGCTCGGGCCCGATGCAGTACGGCGAACTGACGCTGCCCGAAGGCAATGGCCCGTTCCCCGTCGTCACCTTCCTGCACGCCGGCTGCTGGATGTCCACCGACGGCATGATCAACAGCTACCGCGCGATGGCCAAGGCCATGGCAGCGCAGGGGATCGCCGCCTGGAACGTGCAGTATCGCGGCGCCACCAGTGACGGCGGCGGCTGGCCCGGCACGTGGCACGACATCGCCCATGGCTTCGACGCCCTGGTGACGATCGCCGAGGACTACCCGCTGAATCTAGAACAGGCCATCGTGGTGGGCCACTCCTCTGGCGGTCATTTCGGCGCCTGGCTGGCCACGCGCCAGCAGTTGCCGAAGGACAGCGAGATCTACGTGGAGCCCGCGCTGAACCCCATGGCGCTGGTGATGGCCGATGCCTACATCAATCC
>Ga0222712_10000297_pt1 | contig 69532 bp, 62 predicted proteins | sample C33_657DmetaG_FD_165043 | JGI IMG/M metagenome (GOLD analysis project Ga0222712, IMG submission 165043) | Estuarine water microbial communities from San Francisco Bay, California, United States - C33_657D | ecosystem: Environmental > Aquatic > Marine > Unclassified | place: USA: California... | reverse complement strand
TCGCGGGTAATGCGGGTGATGCAATCGAAGCGGCTGCCAACGGCAAGGTGATGTACGCGGGCAACGGCGTTCGCGGGTTGGGCAATTTGATTATTGTGAACCACGACAATGGGTTTATCACTGCCTATGCGCACAATCGCACCTTGTTGGTGAAGGCGGGGCAAGACGTTAAAAAGGGCGCAAAAATCGCTGAGATGGGCCAAACTGATGCGGCCTCGGTTCGTCTGCATTTCGAAGTTCGGCGCCAAGGCACGCCCGTCGACCCCTTGCAATATCTGCCTAGCCGCTAAGAGTCTTTCGCATGACACCGACACTCGTGTTCGATCTTGAGACCATCCCCGACATTGACGGGCTTAGGCGCCTGCATCACTGGGGCGCAGAGGTTTCAGATGCTGAAGTGGCAGAGCGTGCGTTTGCTGCGCGTAAAGAGCTCACTGGCACAACTTTTTTACCCCATCACCTGCAACGCGTCGCAGTGGTGGGTTGCGTGTTTCGTGATGACAAAGGGTTTAGAGTGCGCTGTTTGGGTCAGGCTGAAGATACCGAACCCGTCTTGCTCAGCAGCTTTTTTAAAACAATTGAGCGCTATACCCCTAAACTCATTAGCTGGAACGGCTCTGGTTTTGATTTGCCAGTGCTGCACTACCGAACCTTAATCCATGGCATTGCGGCGCCGCGCTATTGGGATATGGGCGAAGACGATAAAGATTTTCGCTATAACAACTATCTCAGCCGCTACCACACGCGTCATCTCGATTTAATGGATGTCTTGGCCAAGTACAACGGACGAGGTAACGCACCGCTAGACGACCTTGCCAAGCTTTGTGGGTTTCCGGGCAAGTTAGGAATGGATGGCAGCCAGGTGTGGGACGCTTGGTCAAACGGACGTGCCAATGAAGTACGGGCCTATTGCGAAACCGATGTTGTGAATACTTGGCTGGTCTACTGCCGCTTTCGCTTGATTCGTGGCGAGCTTGATCAAATATCTTATCAAGCTGAAGTTGACTTAGTGCGCAGTACTTTGCAAGCAAGCGCAGAGCCCCATTGGGCCGAGTATTTAGCTGCATGGTCATGACAAACAATTTTATGCGGATACCGACCGCCTCACGGAGCCTTTTTATGCGTTGCTTTGATGTTCGATCTCTGTTGACCTTGGCTAGTCTGCTGCTGGTCAGTTTTTCTGCCGCTGCGCAAAATGGGTCGTTGATGTTGCGCTCGTCTAATCAATTGAACCAAAGCGGTCAGCCTGCAGCAGCAGCCGTGGCGCCGTCCACTGCACCTAGCGCGTCGCCGCTGGCTGTTGAAAGCTTTGGGCGTTTACCCGATTCGCTGATCGAGGGCTTGGTGCTTGACCCTGCGCAAAAAGCCAAGCTGGATGCCGCGCACGAAGCGCGTCGCAAAATGTGGAACACCAATCGCGTGGCTCGTCAGGCTGAATACGCAGCCTTAACGAAAGAGCTTTCAACCGATAAGTTTGACCCACGTGATGTCATTGCATTGCGCAAAAAAACTCGCGCCAAAATTGATGCGGGTTTTGACGAAGTGCAGGCAACCTGGCTTGCTTTTTGGGATGTGTTAAATGCTGCTCAACGCAAGATATTGATTGGCTATATGCGTGACCAACATGCAGTCCAAGGAAAAGCCTCGGCAGCAGCCTCAGCTGAGCGCGCGGCTGCTCGCGCCAAGCAGCAAGCTGCACTGGATCGCGCCGAAGCGCGTGCTGCGGCTCAAGGTGGATCAACCTCGTCTGCAACGACAGCGCCAGCAGGCGCTGCGACGACCTCAAAATAATTTATCTAGGGTCAAATCTTCTCTCGGTTCACCGAGAGGGCTTTGGCTTTTTTCAAAAAAAGACCTCTTTATGCCTCAAGAAGTTCTGCAAGTTGAATCCCTCGATCTTGAGGCCCGTGGGGTTGCCCGTCACGACGGTGATGGCAAGGTGGTCTTTATCGAAGGTGCTTTGGCCTCAGAGCGCGTCACGGCTAATATTTTTCGACGAAAGCCGTCGTTTGAGATTGGTCGCGTGCAGGTCATTGTGCGTGAATCATCACAACGCGTGAAACCAAGGTGTGAACACTTTGGTGTGTGCGGCGGCTGTGTGATGCAGCACCTTGACCCTGCGGCTCAAGTCGCTAGCAAGCAGCGGGTGCTTGAGGATAACCTTGCCCATATCGGTAACGTTCGACCTGAGCAAATGCTGCCGCCTTTACACGGCCCTAGTTGGGGGTACCGCTATCGCGCTCGGCTCTCAGTGCGTTGGGTTGCCAAAAAAGGCACTGTGCTCGTTGGCTTTCACGAGCGCAAAAGTAGCTTTGTCGCAGATATCAAAACGTGCCATGTACTGCCCCCCCATGTGGCGGCGCTGCTCGTGCCGTTACGAGGGTTGATTATGGCGCTTTCGGCTCCCGACCGCTTTGCGCAAATTGAAGTGTGTGTGGGCGACGCGGTGACCGCGCTGGTGCTGCGCCACCTCGATCCCTTGAGCACAGACGAGGTCGCTACGTTGCGAGCCTTTGCGGCCCAGCACGACATTCAGTGGTGGTTGCAGTCTAAAGGGCCTGATACCGTTCACGCTCTAGAGCCAGAAGACGAAGATAAGCTTGGCTATACCTTGCCAGAATTTGGGCTTCGTATGCCTTACCGGCCCACTGATTTTACGCAGGTCAATCATCAGATTAATCGTGTGCTCGTGTCGCGGGCCTTAAGTCTGCTTGATGTGCAGCGTACCGATCGTGTGGCCGATATGTTTTGTGGTTTAGGTAATTTCACACTGCCTTTGGCAACCCAGTGCCACGAAGTTGTGGGTGTAGAGGGCAGTGCGTCGTTGACTGAACGGGGCGAGCAGGCTGCTGTGCAAGCAGGTATATTCAATGCAAAATTTCAAACACTGAATTTATTTGAAGTGGATCAGGTTTGGTTGCAAAGCCTCGGGCGCGTTGATAAGATGTTGATCGACCCGCCACGCGAGGGCGCGTTTGCCCTAGTGCAGGCTCTTGCTGCCTTGCCACAACAAGAGCGTCCGGTGCGTATTGTGTATGTGTCTTGCAATCCGGCCACGTTGGCACGCGATGCTGACGTGTTAGTCAACCAAGCTGGCTATCACTTACACAGTGCGGGCGCGATTAATATGTTTCCGCACACGAGCCACATCGAATCGATCGCGGTGTTTGAGCGCAAAGACTGAAGCGAGCAGTGGTTGGAGTCTTGCGTTGTAACGACCCAAGCCAGTTGTTGGCTCGGGTTGCTTGAAGCCAGTTCACCCTATCCCAATCGTTCGTCTGACCCTGTTAGGTCCAGAACGAACGATTAGAGAGGCTGAATTACTTGGTTTGCGCCAAGATTTTTTCAGCTGCCTGGCGCACGCGTGCAGGGGCGGTCCCACCGATGTGATCGCGCGCGGCGACCGAGCCTTCGAGTGTGAGTACTTCGTGCACATCATCGCCAATCGAGGCGTGAAATACACGTAATTCAGCGACACTCAAATCAGCAAGATCGCAATTCTTTTTCTCGCACTCACGCACGGCATGCGCAACTGCTTCGTGCGCATCACGAAACGCCACCCCACGCTTGACTAAATAGTCAGCCAGATCTGTCGCCGTGGCAAACCCCTGCAAGGCGGCCGCACGCATCGCTGCGGGCTTGACTTGGATACCAGCGATCATGTCAGCAAAAATCGTGAGCGTATCGCGCACTGTATCTGCCGTATCAAACAAGCCTTCTTTGTCTTCTTGATTATCTTTGTTGTAGGCCAAAGGCTGACCTTTCATCAGAGTGAGCAAGCCGACCAAGTTGCCATTGACGCGACCCGTTTTGCCACGCGCAAGTTCAGGTACATCTGGGTTCTTTTTTTGCGGCATGATCGAGCTACCCGTACAAAAACGATCAGGCAAGTCGATGAAACCGACACGTGGACTCATCCAGATGATGAGCTCTTCAGAGAGCCTGGAGATGTGCGTCATGATCAGCGCGCAGGCACTGCAAAATTCAATCGCAAAGTCACGGTCAGACACGGCGTCTAGTGAGTTTTGGCACACGTCATCAAACCCCAATAGTGTTGCGACCATGGGGCGGTCAATCGGAAAACTCGTGCCAGCCAGGGCGGCAGCGCCCAAAGGCAGAATGTTGACGCGCTTGCGGCAGTCTTGAAGGCGACTGGCATCGCGCCCGAACATCTCGGCGTAGGCCAACAGGTGGTGACCGAAGGTGACCGGCTGGGCCACCTGCATATGGGTAAAGCCTGGCAAAATCGTGTCGGCTTGCTGCAGTGCAACAGTGGCAAGCGCCCGACGCAAGGCGTTCAAGAGGTCGCCGAGTTGATCGATTTCATTGCGCAGCCACAAGCGGATATCGGTTGCGACTTGATCGTTGCGTGAACGCCCGGTGTGCAAGCGTTTGCCTGCGTCGCCGACAAGCTCAACTAAACGCTTCTCGATATTCAAGTGAACGTCTTCAAGGTCAAGCAGCCAAGTGAAGGTCTGAGCTTGAATTTCACTCAGGATTTGAGCCATACCGCGCTCGATATCCGCTAAGTCTTGGGCGGTAATGACCTTGACAGCTGCCAACATGGTGGCGTGGGCAAGCGAGCCCTGAATATCGACTAGGGCTAAGCGTTTGTCAAAATCAACCGAGGCTGTGTAGCGCTTGACGAGGTCAGATACTGGCTCAGAAAAGCGGGCAGACCATGCTTCGGCTTTTTTATCAAACTGATTATGTGAGGTGTTGTGGGTGTTTTTCATGATAGTTCGATTATAGAGTGCTGCGCTGACCTCGCAGGCGTGCGATAATTTTCAGACAATAACTCGTATCACCGGACTCTTCATGTATGCCGTCAAGGTCAGCATTGCACAAATTAATGCTTTAGTAGGTGATTTATCAGGAAATGCGCAACGTGTGCTCGAAGCTGCCCGGATTGCGCACGCGGCTGGCGCCCAAGTGCTGTTAACCCCTGAACTCGTGTTAACGGGCTATCCACCCGAGGATCTGTTGCTGAGGCCCTCATTTGTTGCCTCGTGCGATCAGGTACTGAAAGACTTGTGCGCTAGCCTGGCGGGTCTGGCTGGGCTGCATGTTGTGGTTGGCCACGTGACCTGCCAGAATGGCTTGCTGCGTAACGCAGCCTCGGTTTTGGCTGACGGCGCCATTTTGGGTACCTATTTCAAGCGCGAGCTGCCAAATTATGCGGTGTTTGATGAGCAACGCTACTTTGCGGCTGGTGAACAGCCCTTTAGTTTTACCGTAGGCGGCGTCTGTTTTGGTCTCAATATCTGTGAAGATATCTGGTTTGATGCTGCGCCTGAGGCGGCGGCTCAGCAGGGCGCTCACACTCTGCTCGTGCTCAACGCTTCACCCTATCACCTTGATAAGTACGCGCAGCGCCTCGAGATTGCGCGACGTTGCGTGAGTCGTACCGGCTGCTCGTTGGTGTACGCCAATTTAGTCGGCGGGCAAGACGAGCTGACTTTTGACGGTGCTTCGTTTGCGATGGATGCCAGTGGCCAAGTGGTCAACAGGTTGCCTGATTATGTCAGTGCACTCAGTCTGATTGAGGTGTCGAGCGACAGCAGCGTCGTCGCGTGCGTTTCGTCAGCAGCAGGCTTGGTCGGGCAAGCGTTAGCTCCAGAGCTTAGCCTCGAGGCGCAAGTCTGGCAGGCGCTTACCACCTGTTTGGCTGATTATGTCAAAAAGAACGGTTTTCGCACAGTCATTCTTGGTTTGTCAGGTGGGATTGACTCGGCTGTCGTGATGGCCATTGCCGTTGATGCCTTAGGTGCCGAGAACGTCCATGCCGTGATGATGCCGTCGCGTTACACCGCAGATATCTCTCAGATCGACGCGCGTGATATGGTGAAACGCTTGAGTGTTGCTTACGAAGAAATTGCGATCGCAGAGTTGGCTGCGGGCTTCGATCAAGTCTTAAGCCCGATGTTCGCGGGTAAAGCTCTCGACGCCACCGAAGAAAACATACAAGCCCGCTTGCGCGGGATGTTGCTGATGGCCTTATCCAATAAGTTTGGACACCTTGTGCTGACCACAGGTAACAAGTCTGAGCTATCTACCGGTTACTGTACGCTGTATGGCGATATGGCGGGTGGCTTCGCGGTACTCAAAGATGTGGCTAAAACCTTAGTCTATCGTCTGGCGCGGTGGCGTAATCTGCAGTCTGAGGTGATTCCAGAGCGCATTATTACCCGCCCGCCGTCGGCCGAATTGCGTCCTGACCAAACCGACCAAGATAATTTGCCCGAGTACGACGTGATTGACGGTATTATTGAGCGGTATGTTGAGCAAAATCAGTCTGCAGCGCAGATTGTGGCAGCGGGTTTTGAGCGTGCCGCGGTTGAGCAAATCGTGCGACTGATTCGTATCAATGAATACAAACGTAAGCAAAGTCCACCCGGGCCGCGCATCACGAGCCGTGCATATGGGCGCGACTGGCGTTATCCTCTGTCTAACGGCTATCGTGAAACTTTCTAATTTTTTCGCACAGGATCCATCTTGAAGCAAGTTACCGCAATCATTAAACCGTTTAAACTTGACGAAGTCCGTGAGGCATTGGCCGAGGTCGGCGTTAATGGGTTAACCGTGACAGAAGTCAAAGGTTTTGGTCGCCAAAAAGGTCACACAGAGTTGTATCGTGGTGCCGAATACGTGGTCGACTTTTTGCCCAAGATCCGCGTTGAAATGGTGATCCCTGATTCGATGGTTGACGATGTCATTGAAGCGATTGTGAAAGCTGCTCGTACCGGTAAAATTGGCGACGGCAAGATCTTTGTGATGCCCGTCGAGCAAGCCATCCGTATCCGCACCAGCGAGAGTGGCGACGCAGCACTTTAACTCGTAAAAGCTTTGCACTTGGGCGCCGCAACACATTCTGTGTCGGCGCCTTTAATTTTTTATCTGAGCCCATTTTATGAAACAGTTTGATTGGTCAAATCCGTATCCCTCAATCCGCATCCCCGTATTTGCGCGCAATGTGGTGTCTACCTCGCACCCGCTCGCAGCGCAGGCTGGCTTGCGGATGTTGCTCAAAGGTGGCTCGGCTGTTGACGCCGCGATTGCCGCAGCTGCGACGATTGCTTTGGTTGAACCTGTTTCGTGTGGCTTAGGTGGTGATGCCTTTGCAATAGTATGGGATGGCAAAACCCTACAGGGCTTGAACTCGTCGGGCTATGCCCCACAGGCTTGGAACGTCGACTACTTTAAGAATAAGTACGGTGTCAACGAAAAAGGGCTGGCCAATGCCCCTAAGCGTGGTGTGGATGCGATCACGATCCCGGGCGTGGTGGCTGGATGGGCAGCCTTGCATGAACGCTACGGCAAACTGCCGTTTGCGGATCTGATGGAGCCCGCAATTGAGATCGCAGAACGCGGCTATGCAGTTCCCCCAGTGGTCGCGCAAAAGTGGGCAGCGGCTGTGCCTGAACTCAAAGACCAGCCAGGCTTTGCGCATACCTTCATGCCCAATGGTCGCGCGCCGCACGTGGGTGAGCGGTTTGTGTTTAAAGATGTTGCAAACACTCTGCGCCGTATTGGCGCAACCAAGGGTCGCGACCTCTATGAGGGCGAAACGGCCGAAAAAATCATCGCCTTTATTCAAGCCAATGGCGGCGTCCATACGCTAGATGATTTGCGTAACTTTCAACCAGAATGGGTCACGCCCATTTCAAAAAATTACCGGGGCTACACGCTGCACGAAATCCCGCCAAACGGGCAGGGGATCGCGGCTTTAATGGCGCTTGGCATTCTTGAGCATTTTGATCTGGCAAGCATGAAGGTCGATTCTGTTGAGTCGCAGCATATTCAAATCGAAGCCATGAAACTTGCCATGGCCGATTTGTACCGGTACGTGTCTGACGGACGCACGATGGAAGTTACCCCAGCGCAGATGTTGGATAACACCTATTTGGCCGAACGCGCCAAATTGATTGATCCGAGCAAAGCCACGCACTTCGGCCCTGGTCAACCTGCGACGGGCGGCACGATTTACCTGACCGCCGCGGATGAAAGCGGCATGATGATTTCGTTTATCCAGTCCAACTACATGGGCTTTGGTTCGGGCGTGGTGGTGCCGGGTACCGGTGTCAGTTTGCAAAACCGTGGCGTCGGGTTTTCGATGGATCCAAACTCACCAAACGTGGTGGCAGGCCGCAAGCGCCCCTTCCACACCATCATCCCGGGATTCTTAACCCGCGGCGGTGTACCGGTGATGAGTTTTGGCGTGATGGGCGGCGACATTCAACCCCAGGCGCATGTGCAGACGGTGGTGCGTATGCTGGATTACAACCAGCAGCCGCAGGCCGCGTGTTGCGCGCCACGCTGGAAGCTCACGCGTGACTTCACGCTTGATGTTGAATCGACCATGCGTGCCGAAACGATTGCAGGGCTCAAGGGGCTAGGGCACCAGCTTAAGGCGATTGACGACCCCTACATGGACTTTGGTTCGGGTCAGTTTATATGGCGACTATCCGACCTGCACGAAGATGGGTATGTGGCGGCAAGCGATAGCCGTCGAGACGGGCAGGCTGTCGGCTTTTAGAACCCCTAGTGTGGTTGAAACGAAGGGCGTAATTTTGGCGTAAGTCTTTGATTTACGTTAAGGTTTTTGCATAGATTCAATAGTAATTAAGGGTTTCTACTATTCATATAAGGGCAGACTTCGGCTAGGATTTAGTTTGCAACAAAGTTTTTCAGCTTGCAGTCAGATTGTGTTCATCTAAATGTCAGAGTTGGCATCGGGTTGAGATGACTTGCCGGCAGTGTTTTGAAGAATTTGCTGCGCTCGCCCAACCTCGAAGGAGTCAACATGCCTGAAGTGAAACTGACCCGGCGTCAGTTTTTTCAAGTCACCGGTGCCGGACTCGGCGCAAGCAGCATGACCGTGATGGGTCTTGCGCATGCCGCTGATCCCGTGTTTGCCAAGCCAAACAAACTTGAAAAAACAACAGAGACGCGTAGTACCTGTCCTTACTGTTCTGTGAGCTGTGGCGTGCTGATGTACAGCCGCAAAGACGCGAGCGGTAAGTTGAAGGTGATGCACGTTGAGGGCGATCCTGATAATCCGGTCAACAAGGGCACCCTGTGCCCCAAGGGCGCCGGCATTCTCGACATGATCGAGAGCCCCAACCGTCTACAGTTTCCAGAAGTGCGTGAGCCCGGCTCAAACACCTGGAAGCGCATCTCTTGGGATGAGGCGCTAACACGTATTACCAAGCGCATGAAGGCTGATCGCGATCAGAACTTTGTGGCAAAAAATGCTGCAGGCGTAACAGTGAATCGCTGGAACACGTTCGGTATGCTGGTGAGCTCGGCTTCGAATAACGAAGCAGGTTATCTCAGCGCCAAGATCTTGCGTTCAATGGGCGTTGTTGCACTCGATACACAAGCGCGTATTTGACACGCCCCGACGGTAGCCAGTCTGGCTCCGACGTTTGGGCGCGGTGCGATGACCAACCACTGGGTTGACATCAAAAACGCTGACTTAGTATTGATTATGGGCGGTAACGCTGCTGAAGCACACCCTTGCGGTTTTAAATGGGTGATTAAGGCTAAGGCCGAACGGGGCGCTAAGCTCGTTGTGGTCGACCCGCGCTTTACGCGTTCTGCTGCCGTGGCTGATTACTACGCGCCGATTCGCGTGGGTGCGGATATCGCCTTTTTGGGCGGTGTGATCAATTATTTGCTGACGAATGACAAAATTCATCGTGAGTACGTCAAGAACTATACAAACTCGGCCTTTTTGATTAACCCAGATTATGGGTTTAAAGACGGTTTGTTTACAGGCTATGACGAAGCCAAGCGTACGTACGCGAAGGGTAGCTGGACATACCAAATGGAAGACGGTTTTGCCAAGGTGGATCCAACCTTGCAAGATCCCAACTGCGTATTCCAGTTGATGAAAAAACATTTCGCACGCTACACGCCAGATATGGTGAGTAACGTTACAGGTACGCCTAAAGACCAGTTCTTGAAAGTGTGCGAGATGATTGCTGAGACGTCTGCCTCGAACAAGACCATGACGATCTTGTACGCGCTGGGCTGGACGCAACACTCGGTTGGCTCTGAAAATATTCGCACCATGGCAATGATTCAGTTGCTGTTGGGCAATATGGGCATGGCTGGTGGTGGCGTCAACGCGTTGCGTGGTCACGCCAACGTACAGGGTATTACTGACCAGTGCTTGTATTCAGAAGTGTTGCCTGGGTATTTGTCTTCACCCGCTGAGGCTGACGCAACGTACGAGCAGTACCGTAACGCGCGCACGCCAAAGGCTTTGCGTCCTGGGCAGATGAATTTTCCGCAAAACTTTCCGAAGTGGTTTAACAGCTTGATGAAAGCTTGGTATGGCGATCACGCTACCACCGAGACCAATTTTGCCTACGACTACTTGCCCAAGCGTGATGCGCCGTACGACATCATGCAAATTTTTGAAAATATGCATCAGGGCAAGATGAATGGCTTTATTTCGTCTGGCTTCAACCCACTGGCAGCGATTTCAAATAAACACAAGATCAGTGCGGCGTTGGCTAAGCTGAAGTACTTGGTTGTGATTGATCCGCTTTCAACCGAGACCAGCGAATTTTGGAAAAACTACGGCGAATTTAATAACGTCGATGCAAGCAAAATTCAGACTGAAGTGTTCCGTTTGCCTGCTACCTGCTTTGCCGAACAAGATGGTACGTTCACCAACTCAGGTCGTGTGATTCAGTGGCACTGGAAAGGCGCGGATGGCCCTGGCGAGTCAAAGTCTGATCAAGAGATTATGGCTGGCTTGTTCACGCGGCTACGCGACATGTACAAGAAAGACGGTGGTGCGTATGCAGATCCGATTTTGAATCTGACCTGGAACTACACCAATCCTTCAAACCCCGATGCAGCTGAAATCAACAGAGAAATTAGCGGTAAAGCCTTGGTTGATTTGAAGGATGCTGCAGGCAAAGTGTTGGTAGCGGCAGGTGAGCAGTTAGCGGGCTTTGCGCAACTTGTGGATAACGGTGGTACGGCTTGCGGTAACTGGATTTACTCAGGGATGTGGAGCAAGGCAGGCAATCTGACCGCGCGTCGCGATCCAACCGACACGTCAGAACACAAGATCGGTCAAAGCTTGAACTGGGGCTTTGCTTGGCCCGCCAACCGACGCATTCTGTATAACCGTGCGTCTGCGGATATCAATGGCAAGCCTTGGGATGAATCACGTACCGTGCTGAAATGGCTGGGCGACCGTTGGGGTGGTAGTGATATCCCCGACATGCGTCCAAATGCCAAGCCGGAAGAGAACGTCATGCCGTTCATCATGGTGCAAGAGGGTGTGGCGCGTTTATTCGCACCGCAAATGGCTGAAGGGCCTTTCCCTGAGCACTACGAGCCGTTTGAAACGCCTCTGGCGCGTAATCCAATGCATCCTAACAACCCTAAAGCGACCTCGAACCCTGCGTCTCGCGTCTACAAGGGTGACATGGAGGTGTTCGGTAATCGTAAAGATTATCCGTTTGCTGCCACGACGTATCGCTTGGTTGAGCATTTTCACTACTGGTCAAAACATTCAGACCTGAATGCCATCGTGCAGCCAGAGATGTTTGTTGAGATTAGTCGTGAGCTGGCAAAGATGCGTGGTATCTCTTCGGGTGATCGTGTCAAGGTGAGCTCGATTCGCGGACACGTGCATGCGAAAGCGATGGTGACGATGCGCTTAAAAGGCATGAAGGTCGATGGCCAGACGATTTATCACGTTGGCATACCGATTCACTTCGGCTTTAAAGGCTTGACTAAACCCGCACAGCTTGCAAACTCGCTGACGCCCTATGTGGCCGATGCAAACTCTCAGACGCCAGAGTTCAAGGCGTTCTTGGTCAACATTGAGAAGGCATAAGGGGATACGACATGGCAATTCAAGCACTTCAAGTCGTCGCCCAGTCTGCAACGACCATGACTCCACCCGCTTCGGCGGCCAAGACAGTTCATGTCGCCAAGCTGATCGATATTTCGAGCTGCATTGGCTGCAAGGCCTGTCAGGTCGCCTGTATGGAGTGGAACGAAACTCGTCCAGTTATCGGTGACACCGATGGCACGTATGACAATCCGGTTGAACTCGGAGCGAATGCCTGGACGGTGATGAAGTTCAACGAAATCGAAAACGCCAAAGGTGGCATCGACTGGTTGATTCGCAAAGACGGTTGTATGCATTGCGAAGATCCAGGCTGCCTGAAGGCTTGTCCGAGCCCAGGTGCGATTGTCAAGCTTGACAATGGCATTGTCGATTTCAACTCTGACAAGTGCATTGGCTGCGGCTACTGCGTGGCAGGGTGCCCGTTCGATGTGCCAAGAATTTCGCAAACGACTAACAAGGCCACCAAGTGCACCTTGTGTTCGGATCGCGTGTCAGTTGGTAACGAACCGGCCTGCGTGAAAGCGTGCCCGACACAAGCCCTGACGTTTGGCCCGAAAGACGACCGTATCAAATACGCGAACGAACGTATTAAAGATTTGAACGGTCGTGGCTATGACAAGGCCTCTTTGTATAACCCACAAGGTGTGGGTGGCACGCACGTGATGTATGTGCTGCCGCATGGCGACAAGCCCACGGCTTACAACGGTTTGCCGGCTGATCCAAAGATTTCGTCAACGGTTGGGCTCTGGAAAGGCATCATGAAGCCGATTGCGCTGTTAACCATGGCAGCAACCGTCTTTGCTGGTGTGATTCATTACGCGATCAAGGGTCCGGATACGGTTGATGATGATCATGATGACTCGAAAAAGTCTTAAGGAGATGAACCATGTCTAATCAAGAGGGATTGGTGCGGTACAAGGGTTCAGATCGTTTGAATCATTGGTTGATCGCGATTTTGTTTGTGTTGGCGTCATTGGGTGGCTTGGCGATGTTTCATCCGTCAATGTTCTTTCTGACAGGCTTGTTTGGTGGCGGTTCATGGACCAGGATCTTGCATCCGTTTATTGGTTCAGCCATGTTTGTGTTGTTTGTGCTGATTTTTTTCAAATTTTGGCATCACAACGTACTCACAGCTAACGACCGCAAGTGGTTGAGTCAGATCGGCGACGTGTTAAACAAAAATCATGATCGCTTGCCTGAAGTCGGGCGCTACAACGGCGGGCAAAAAGCTGCTTTCTGGGTGATGGTCTTGACCATGATCCTGTTAGTGGTGTCGGGCCTGGCATTTTGGCGGCCTTACTTTTCACATTACTTTTCAGTCGATGTGACCCGTGTGGCGGCTTTGGTGCACGCGGTGTCGGCCTGGGTCTTGATCTTGACGATCATTGCCCACGTCTATGCAGCTCTGTGGGTCAAGGGTACGATTGGTGCAATGTGGACAGGCGTGGTGAGCCGCGCCTGGGCACGTAAGCATCACCCTGGTTGGTTTAAAGAAGTGACCGGCGGCAAATAACGCGTTTGGTTGTTTGTTGAGCAGTCAGCACAAGGGGAAGACTGATATTCTTCCCCTTGTGCGTTTAAGGAAGATAGCAACATGAGCGTTAAAGCAGTCAAACTGATACAGCCGGGTGAAATTCAAGGCATGCCCGATGATGACACCCCCTTGTTGGTGGTGGTCGATGCAGCTGAAATGTTTCGCGCGCGTGCTGAGCGCATGCACGTGCTGGCAGCACAGCAAAATGATTCGCCCTGGCTGGCATTTTGTGCCCAATTAATGCAAGCGCAGGTTGATTGTCTGGATAAGGTGACCCCACAACCGCTTGACGAAAACGTCGTACGCGAATCAATGATTCACAAGTTACCCCCCTTGTCGATAACCACTTGGTTGCCTGAGGCGCAGTGGTCGGTTGTGTTGAACGCACTAAGCGAGACCCTCGAGGCACAACCACTGGCTGCTGGTGTGCGAGGTGCCCTTGAGCGCGTCAAACAAACGGGGGTAGCTGATCAAATTCGTCAGGCCAAGGCTTTGCTGGCCGCCGATGAGTCGGCGTTGCCTGCGGATGCAGTCCCCTTTATTGGCGCCGTCTTACAGTTATTGTGGGCCACGCAGACAAAAACGTTATCTGCGTATGTTGAATTCCACAAGGGTGAAAGCGGCCTGTGTCCAGTGTGTGGGTCTCATCCTGTGGCGAGCGTGGTGCGAGTGGGCGAGCGCGATCTGCATCGTTATCTGATCTGTTCGCTCTGCGCCTCCGAATGGTATGCGCCGCGCGCACGCTGCACAAATTGCGAGACACCCAAAGAGGTGTCGATGCTCGGTGACTCGCGCGACAGTGCGTTACAGGGCGAGTGTTGCGAAGTGTGTCGTGGCTACCTCAAAATAATGTTTCAAGCGAAAGAGCCGCTGGTGGATGCGGTCGCTGACGACCTCGCATCCATTAGCCTGGATCTGGCGCTATCGAGTGAAGGTTTTTCTCGAACTGGGCGTAATTTATTTTTTACAGTGGGTCAGCCGGCCTCAACAACTTAGGTATTCAAACCTTCATGAACAAACTACCCGTGGCGCGTGCGCCCGTGTCTGAATGGCTCTCACAGTTACCATCGGTCGATAAGATCTTATCGCTCAAGTGTTCTGAAGATTGGCTGGCGCAATATGGCCGCGATGAGGTCTTACGCGTCACCCGTTCAACTTTGTCGGTGGTGCGCCTAGAGTGCCTTGAAAACAAACGCACGACCCAACCCGATCTAGAGCTCTTGCTTGCGCAAATTGCGAAAACACTCAAAGCGCGTGCAACACCTAATCTGCGCCGTGTCATCAATTTAACGGGCACCGTGCTGCATACCAATCTCGGGCGGGCTGTGATGCCTCCCGAGGTGATCGAAGCCATGGCGAGTGCTGCCGCTGAACCGTGTGCACTTGAGTACGACTTGGGCGAAGGTAAGCGCGGCGACCGCGACGAACTGGTTGAAGAGCTGCTGTGTGAGTTGACGGGTGCTGAGGCGGCAACGGTTGTGAACAACAACGCAGCTGCCGTGTTTTTATTGCTTAACGCGTTATCCAATCGCAAAGAGACCATCGTGTCGCGTGGCGAACTGATTGAAATCGGCGGGGCGTTTAGAATCCCCGACATCATGAAACGCGCGGGTGCGAAACTCACTGAGGTTGGCACCACCAACCGCACACATCCTAAAGATTTCGCTGAAGCGATCAACGCCAAAACTGCGCTGCTCATGAAGGTGCACACAAGCAACTATGTGGTGCAAGGGTTTACCGCTGAGGTGCCAGAAACCGAATTGGCACGTATCGCGCATGAGCGTCAGTTGCCCTTTGTGGTCGATTTAGGCTCGGGCACGCTACTCGACTTGTCGCGCTACGGCTTGCCCTCTGAGCCTACACCCAGACAAGCGATTGAGGCGGGTGCAGACCTTGTGACCTTTAGTTGTGACAAGTTGCTTGGAGGGCCGCAGGCGGGCATTTTGGTCGGTCGCCGTGATTTGATCCAAAAAATTAAAAAAAATCCCCTCAAGCGAGTCTTGCGCGTGGGCAAGGTCACGCTTGCTGGGCTTGAGGCCGTGTTGCGACTCTATCGCAATCCGGATACCTTGCCACAACGTTTATCAGTCTTGCAACTGCTGACGCGGCCTGCGAGTGACATGCAAGCGCAGGCTGAGCGCCTGATTCCGCAGTTACAAGCTGCCTTAACGCAATGCGGGCTGTCGCTTAAGGCGCAGTCTGTGAAGTCGCAGATCGGCTCAGGGTCTCTGCCTGTTGAGCGGTTACCCTCAGTTGCCTTGGCGATCGAAGCCAGCACCAAGGCTCACGAAAAGAATATTGTGCGTCTTGAGCGTTTGCTACGCGCATCAGCTACGGCCGTGATTGGTCGCTTGTCAGAGAAAACCTTGCTGTTAGATTTGCGTTGCTTGACCGCGGACAAAGAGACCGTGTTCGTCGGCCACGTGTTAGCCGCAGCGACAAGTTTGCTGACCGTACGTTGAAGCGCGTGACTAAAAACTCTCATTCCTCGCAGGTCAGCCGGGCGAAGGTCTTGTTGCTGCTCAGTGCAACGAGAAACGCCAGCTTGCAGGGCTTAGAGGTCGCCGTAGGGTTCAGACAATGATCATCGGTACCGCTGGCCATATTGATCATGGCAAAACCTCACTCATCAAGGCTCTGACGGGTGTGGATGCTGACCGATTACCCGAAGAAAAAGCGCGTGGGATGACGATTGATCTTGGGTTTGCGTACGCGCCCAATGAGCTCAATCAAATTATTGGCTTTGTGGATGTACCGGGTCACGAAAAATTTGTGCACACGATGGCGGCTGGTGCGGTGGGGATGGATCACGGCTTGCTGGTGGTGGCAGCCGATGATGGCATCATGCCGCAGACGCGCGAGCACTTAAGAATTTTAGATTTGTTGGGGGTGGCCGGCTTAACGGTGGCAATCACCAAAGCGGACATGGTCGATGACGCGCGCACAGAGCAGGTGCGCGCTGAGGTCGCGAACTACGTTGGTCAGACTCGGTTTGGCGACGTCGCATGTCATGTGGTGTCTTCGCGCCAAGGCTTGGGCGTACAAGCGCTCAAGCAAGCCTTGTTCGCGCTTGCGGTTGAACAGCCGCTCGAGCGCTCCAAACATTTTCGGTTGGCGATTGATCGCGTGTTTGTGGTCAAAGGCCTTGGGGTTGCGGTGACAGGAGCCGTGATTGCCGGTCAGGTGCAGGTGGGTGATACCTTGGCGCTGGCGCATGCTGCGCTCGAGGTTCGCGTCAGATCGATCCATGCACAAAATCAAAGCGCTGACGTGGCGACGCTGGGCCAGCGTTGCGGCTTGGTACTCACCGGCGTTGAACTGGCTCAGGTTCAGCGAGGTGATTGGTTGCTTGCGCCACAGTTCAATCGCCAGACCATGCGCCTTGATTGTTTGCTCAGTGTGCCAACCGATTCTGAACGTGCTGTAAAAGATGGTGAACGTGTCTTGCTACATCATGGCTGTGAACATGTGGTGGCGCGTTTAATTTTATTGGATACGAACGAGTTGTTACCCGGTCAAACTGGGTTTGCGCAATGTGTCCTTGAGCGGGCCTTGCCTTTTTGTTGGCATGACCGGCTAGTGCTGCGTGATGGTAGTGCTCGCGTGACGCTTGCCGGGGCGCAAGTGTTAGATATCGCGCCCCCCGTGCGTGCACGCAAAACGCCTGAACGTCTCGATACACTGAAGGTGTTGTGTCAGGCGTCGGCCGGTGAGGTGATTGATACACTGTTACGTACCTCGCTTGTACCGATTGCGCTTGAACAATGGGCCAACGCGATGAATCGCGATGCCCGCGAACTCGTTGCACACCTGAACGAACCGATCGCAGTGACGCTCAAGGTGGCTCAAGTTGACATGGTGCTTGGCGCCTGCGCCCAGGCAAAACTGACTGAACGCATGCTCAGCAGTCTGCAGGCATTTCATCTTGCAGAGCCCGATGAACCCGGCGTAGCGCTTGAGCGCCTGCGACGCATGGCGTTGCCATTTCTAGACGTTGCCGTGTTTAAAGCGTGGGCGCAATACCAAATTGATACGGGTGCGATTGCCTTAACCGGTAGTTTTGCGCACATGCCCGAACATCGCATTACCTTGAGTGCAGCAGAGCAAATTCTTTGGCAAAAAATATTTCCGAAGATGCTCGAACAAGGCTTTGATCCGCCCTGGGTACGCGACTTGGCCGTCAGTGTGCAAGCCAGCGAAGAGAGCCTGCGCACTTTGCTCAAAAAACAAGCGCGTACCTCACTCGTGGTGCAGTTGGTTAAAGATTTGTTTTACCCTTACGCAACCATGGTGGCCTTAGCAAATGTCTTGCGCGACCTGCTGCAGCTTCACGGGGCTGTCAGTGTGGTGCAGTTTCGCGACGCCTCGGGGCTTGGGCGCAAGCGTGCGATTCAAGTGCTTGAGGCGTTTGATCGCATTGGGTTGACGCGCCGTGTCGTCGCAAATGGTCGCGATAGCCGTAGCGTTGAAAAAGACCACCGGATTGTGCGTAATGCGGGGTTATTTGTCGAGTCAGGTTCAAACTAAGGTCTGTTGTACGCTGGCACCCTGAATGCTGTAGTTGTCAGCGCGAATCTGATAAAGTGCAAGACATAGGAAGAGTCACGCTCTCGGGTGGGACGTCCGGACTTCAAATCCGGGAGGGGCTGTCGTACAGTCCTTGGTGGGTTCGACTCCCATACTCTTCCGCCAAATTTTGAAAGGGCGCTAATCGCGTGGCTGATATTCGTGGGTGTGAGTTTCCAGATGATCTGATGTACGACAACGAACTCAATGTTTGGTTTCGTGACTCGGGTGGTGGGCAACTAGAGGCAGGTTTAACGGCCTTTGGGTTGGCCTTGGTTGGTGATTTATACATGTTTAATCCCCGACCGCTTGGGCGCGAGATCGAGGCGAACAAAGCCTTCGCGTTGGTTGAGGTTGCAAAAACCATTCTATCGGTGCGCACGCCCTTTGCCTGTGTCATTGCCGAAATTAATACGCCGCTTGAGACCACTCCGTTTAAAGTGAATCGAAGCCCCTACATGAACTGGCTGGTGCGTCTTGAACCCGACGATTCAGCACAGGCGCGCAGCGTGTTGCTCAGTGGCACTGAGGTTGCCGTGCGTGCACATGAGTTGATGGATTTGCATGGGATGACCTCGCTGGCCGATTTCAAACGGTCGTTGGGTTCGTCATGACGCTGTTGGTAACCGATCGTTGCCTGAAGGGAATTTCATGAATTGGCGCGCCAATCTCGAACGTGCGGTGAGGCTGGTATGACCTCGTTGGTGTTGCAGTTGTGGCAAAGCCATGCGTCTGCGCCCCAGTTGGCGGCGACGCCATTCATGCTGGCAGCCAGCGCGGCGGCAATGGACTGGCCTGTCGAGATTCACGCTTTAGGTGCTAGTGTTGACTTATTTGTGCGCGACAACACAGCCAGGCATCAGGCGGTCGCCCCATTGAATCGTCCACTCTCGGCCTACATTGAGGACGCCACCCGTTCGGGTGCAAAGGTCTATCTCTGTAGCACCGCCATGCGTGATCGCGGCCTAGAGCCAACCGATATGGTTGAGGGCTGTCAAACTGTGATTGGGATGGTGACGATGCTAGAGCGTGTGGCACAGGCCGACACGACAGTACTCACGTATTAACCTGCCAACGCTGCTCGCTGAGCCATTGCCCAAAAGGATGGCAGAAACGCCTCGGCAACGAGTAGGGGCTGGTTGGCACGGACAAACACTGAACGGCGGACCAAGACACGCGAGCCCGCGGCCGTCTCTGCTTGAGTGAGCTTATATAACGACGTGCCGAGCTTGGGTGACGAAAACTCAAAGTGAGAGCGGATGATCACGCGGTCGTTATACAAAATGTCAGCTAGCGGGCGATTGCGCAGGCGCTTGAGGGCCTGCCAGTGGCCTTGCGTCGCGGTGAGTCGCGTCACGCTATAGGCAACCACGCAATCAATCCCACCGATCGACATGCACACCTCGCGTTGCCAGAGCGCACACCCTACGCTCAGCCCAAGCCTGGTCGCCTCTGGGCGCTTGGCGCGACACACTTTTTCAGACAGCACGCGCAAGTTAAGTTCGCCGAGTTGGCGTAGCCCTTGGGTCAGGGCACCCGGTCGACTCAGCCACTGGCGTTGCAGTTGTGAGGCACTGGGAGAAGGGTATGTCAGCCAGTCGTTGAGTTCGCGATGTTTCTGCATAGTTGTATTATCGCAAGTTATGGAAAAAGTACGTATTTCAAAATTGATGGCCGAACGCGGCTTATGCTCGCGTCGCGAGGCCGATAGCTACATCGAGCGCGGTTGGGTGAAGGTCGATGGCGTTGTCGTCACCTTGGGCGAGCGCGCCTTACCCACGCAAAACATTACGCTTGAGCGGTCTGCCGCGGTCCAGCAAACTTCGCGTGTCACCATTCTGATCCACAAACCAATGGGGTATGTGTCGGGGCAGGCTGAAGACGGCTACACCCCAGCGGTGGCCCTGATCGGCCCACAAAGCCGAGCGCTGTCTGATCGTAGTCCGCAACGCTTTGAGCGCTCACAGTTACGTGGTTTAGCCGTTGCAGGCAGATTAGATATCGACTCAACCGGCTTACTGGTCATGACGCAAGACGGTCGCGTGGCGCGTCAATTAATCGGCGACGATACTGAAATCGACAAAGAATATCTGGTGCGCGTGCAAGGGCGCTTAGCCCCCGCCAAGCTTGAGCTGCTAAACGAAGGTTTGTCGCTCGACGGTAAAAAACTTAAGCGCGCACAGGTTCGTTGGCAAAATGACGATCAACTACAGTTTATTCTGAACGAAGGCAAAAAACGCCAAATTCGCCGCATGTGCGAAATGGTCGGTTTAAAGGTGTTGGGGCTCAAGCGAGTGCGCATCGGGCAAGTGCGACTCGCCGATTTGCCCGTTGGCCAGTGGCGCTATTTGCGCGCCGATGAGCAGTTTTAATGCTCAAGAAAATCAAGCTTATAGCCTGCGCGGGCGTCCTGGCCTAGCACTTTGACCAACCACGGTAAGCTCTCTTTTAAGGCTGCGTTAAGCGTCCAGGGCGGATTGATCACAAACATACCGCTGCCATGTAAGCCCAGTCCGTCTTCTGACGGCTTGTGTACGCTCAGGCTTGCATACAGCCAGTTTTTGGCACCTGAGCGTTCAAGCTGACGCGGCAGCTCTTGGGCCTCGCGGCGTTGTATCTGGGGGCACCAGATGGCATAGCACCCGGTCGGAAACCGAACCATTGCATCTTTTACCGTGTCAATCACGTGCCGGTAGTCTTTTTTGTCTTCGTATGAGGGATCCATCAAGACGATTGCGCGCCGGCTTGGTGGCGGGATGTGGCCTTTGAGTCCGGCAAATCCATCACTTTCGTACAGCGTGGTTTGCTTAAGAGTTTGCGAGCCCCGTTGCTCAAGATTCATCGTCAAAATGTCTGCTTCGCTTGGGTGCATTTCAAACAAGCGCAATTTATCGTGGCTACGGCACGCCTCAAGCGCGATCCATGGCGACCCTGGGTAGAGCCGTAGCTCACCATCCGGATTGAGGTGGCCAATGACCTCGAGGTAGGCCTCAATCATCGGAGGGCAAGCTTTTTTGGTTTCCCAAAGCTTACCGATCCCAGAGGCAAATTCTCCATTTTTTTGCGCCCAATCGCCCTGCAGGTCATATAGCCCCGCACCCGCATGTAAATCGATAAACCAATAGGGCACCTCTTTTTGATTGAAATACTGAAGAATGTGCACTAGCACAAGGTGCTTCAGTAAGTCAGCATGATTGCCAGCGTGAAAGCCATGGCGATAACTAAACAAATCGTTCTCCGTGAGTGGGCCAAGCGCCCGGGTTTTATTCTGCAGAAATCAAGTCAAGGGCATCGGTGATCACTGAGTCGACGCCCCAACGTAAAAGCGTCGCCGCACGGGTCGGGTCATTTACGGTCCAGGCGGCCACGCGAAAACCGCCAGCGTGGATGTCGTTGAGCAAGGCTTCGTTGAGTAATAAGTGGTGAAGGTGAATCGACACGCAGCCTAGCCGCCTGAGGGTCTGACGCCAATTCTCGTCTAGTTTCGAAGTAATCCAGCCGCGCGGCAGTGTTGGCGCTTCTTGTTGTGCTGCCTCGAGAGCTGCGAGCGAAAAAGACGACAACAAAGGTGGCACCGAGGCCCCGTGCCAGTCGTGTTTGGCCTGTCTGGCGATCGCTGTGCCCGTGAGCCCCTCAAGGCCAGGCGTTGGCTTAATCTCTATATTGCTGGCGATATTGTGACTAAGGGTATAGCGCGCGACGGCCTCGAGGGTAGGGATAGGCTCGCCACGAAAAGCAGCACTAAACCAGAGACCGGCGTCTAGCTTCGCTAAGGCTGCATAGGGTTGGTCAGCGGCTTTGCCACGGCCGTTGGTGGTGCGGTCGAGTTCGGCGTCGTGCAAGAGGATTGCAACCTGATCTTGGCTCAGTTTGGCATCAAATTCGACCATTTTGTAGCCAAAGCTGGCCCCAACACGCATGGCGGCTAGGGTGTTTTCTGGCGCAAGCGTGCCTGCCCCTCGGTGTGCAACTAGGTGCGGGTAGGGCCAAGGCGGCAAAGTCTGCATCACAAAATCCAACGACTAGAGGGTATAAGGTGCAAGCATAACGCACCGAGTGGTAAACTTTGCCCGCTTTGACTCTAGGCGTGCGAACCCTCATGTTTGATTTTATTCGTAATCACCAACGCTGGATGCAGGTAGTCCTGCTTCTTTTGATCGTACCCTCGTTCGCCTTCTTTGGCGTACAAGGCTACACGAGCTTTATGTCAAGCGAGCCTGAACTGGCCACGGTTGACGGAAAAGGCATCACGCTGGGCGAGTTTAATAATGCCCGTCGAGCGCAGCTCGAGCAATATCGCGGCATGCTTGGCGCACAGTTCGATGCAGCCGCGTTTGATACGCCATTTTTTCGAGAGCAATTGCTGAATACGCTGATTGATCAGCGAGCGGTCGCAATTGCTGCGACTAGAGGTGGCTATTCGGTGTCTGACGAGACCTTACGGCGCAGCATCGCGGCGATCCCTGCTGTTCAACAAGATGGGCAGTTTTCACCCGAGCGTTACAAGCAGGTCTTAGCGGCCCAAGGCATGACGACAGCAGCGTTTGAGCAGGGCTTGCGTCGTGACTTAACCTTGGGACAAGTGTTACAACCGATTGGCTTAACGGCTCGCGTACCTGCCGATATTGGTCAAAAGATTTTCGCCTTGATTACTGAGCAACGTAGCGTCGCGCGCAAGTTGTTCTCGGTTGAGACGTACGCAAAAAATATTACGGTATCACCCGAGGATATCAAAACTTGGTACGACGCCAATCAAGCTAAGCTCACGATTCCAGAAAATCTTGATGTGCAGTACCTAGTCCTGAACGAAGACGCCGCTTCTAAAGATATTAAAGTGTCTGAAGCCGATATCGAGAGCTTTTACAAGCAAAATGAGGCTCGCTACGGTCAACCTGAACGCCGTCGTGTCAGTCATATTTTGCTCGAAATCCCTACCGCTGCAGATGCTGCAGCCAAAGCGGCAGTGCAAGCCAAAGCAGCAGACCTCGCTAAGCGTGCAGCCGCTAACCCGACTGAGTTTTCAGCACTTGCGAAAGAATTTTCACAAGACTCTGGCTCGGCGAATCAAGGCGGTGATTTAGGCTGGATCAGCAAAAATATGCTTGTGCCTCAAGTCGAAGATGCAGTGTTCAAACTCAAGAAAAATGAGATCTCTGGCGCGGTCGAGAGCCCCTTTGGCATGCACGTTTTGTATGTCACAGACACTCAGGCTCCAAGCATTAAGCCTTTAGCTGAAGTCAAAGAGGACATCATCGTTGAAATCCGTAAGCAGTTAGCGGCAGAACGTTTTGCTTCAATGGCCGGTAAGCTGACTAATCTGATTTACGACCAACGTGACAGTTTAAAACCGATTGCGGATGCACTTGGAATTGAGCTCAGGCAAGCCACCGGCTTAACGCGCGAGGGTTTGTTGCCTGTCTCCCAGCGTGGTGGCGCCCCCATGCCGTCAGCGGCTGAACAGACGTGGCTGGGCAATCCTAAGGTGCGTCAAACGGCGTTTTCAACAGAGGTCATGAAAGATAAGTTGAATTCTGGTGCGATTGAGCTGGCTTCAGATACCATTTTGGCCTTGCGGGTCAACGCGGTACATGCGCCTAAAGTGCCTGCGCTTGAGCAAGTTGCTCAGCAGATTGGTACGATGCTGACCAACGAGCGTGCGTTAGTCGCGGCGCAAGAGGCTGGTGTGAAGCAGCTTGATCAGCTTAAAGGGGCGGTTGGTTCTGACCCTAAAGACTTTGATGCGACTCAGGTCGTGACCCGTCAGGCTGCGCAATCGCTATCGCGCGAGCAACTCGAAGCTGTCATGTCTGCGAGCCCAACCCCCTTACCACGATTTTTAGGTGTGGCGGGGCCTGAGGGTTACGCGGTGTTGTGGCTCTCAAAAATTGAACCAGGTCCCGCACCAGAGCCCGCTCAAGTCACACAGCTTCAAGCCCAGCTGTCTCAGGCGTGGGGTGCTGCTGAAGAGCAGGCTGCGCTAAGGGTACTGCGCGACAGTTATAAAGTGAAGATGCTACCTGATGCTAAAAAGCTCATTTCAGGCGAGCTTGACGGCGCCAAGCTTTAAGGTAGGTAGCCGCTAAGCGGCTAGCGTAGCAACGGGTCAAGCGCAAGCCTGACCGTTGCTAGCATTAAGGGTTGAGCAGACTCGTTTGGGTGAATGCCATCTGCTTGAAAGTACTGCCGCTGGTCAGCAAAGCCCTCAAACAAAAAGGGGACTAACGCGGCGCCCGTTTGGGTTGCGGCGTTGCTAAAAATGTTTTTAAAGCCTTCCGCATATCCTCGGCCGTAGTTTGGTGGAATCTGCATCCCAACCAACACCACTTTGGCACCGATCGCCTGGCAGCGCGTAATCAGTTCTGTGATGTTTTTTTGCGTGAGCGTTAACGGCAGCCCACGCAGGGCGTCGTTGGCGCCAAGCTCGAGGATGACAATCGTGGGTTGATGTTGCTTGAGTGCAGCATCTATGCGGGCCAAACCACCACTCGTTGTGTCTCCGCTGATGCTAGCATTCAGAACAGTTGCTGGGTTGGGTGCTAACGCAAGCGCCACTTTAAGTTGTTCAACCCATCCGGTATTGCGCGCCAGACCGTACTCGGCTGATAGACTGTCTCCAACGACTAAAATGCGCGCTGCTTGTGTGGCGGGTTGCGCACTAGCAGGCGCCTTGAGCAACGCACTGCAGGCGCCAGCGACCAGGATACTGATGACACAACGACGAGAGCAAGAAAAGGGTTTCATGTTGCCAAAAGTAGATAACGTGATAGAAGTCAGCGGCCTCTGCAAGAGGGTACCCGATGCCTTAGGTGAGCTCACCATTTTAGACAATATCGACTTCACTGTTGCGCATGGCCAATCAATCGCTATTACCGGCGCCTCGGGCTCGGGCAAATCAACCTTGCTCGGTTTGCTCGCCGGGTTGGATACACCGACAGTGGGGCACGTCAAACTGCTGGGGCAGTCTCTCTTTGAGCTAGACGAAGATGGGCGCGCTGCGCTGCGCGCAAAAAGTTTGGGGTTCGTATTTCAGTCGTTTCATTTGCTACCAAACCTGACAGCGCTTGAAAACGTTATGTTACCCCTTGAGCTAGCAGGGCTGAGTGCTCAAGCACCTGCAGCCGAGATGCTTGAACAGGTGGGGTTAGGTCAGCGTTTGCACCATTACCCAGCAACACTTTCTGGTGGTGAGCAACAGAGGGTCTCTTTAGCGCGCGCGTTCGTGCAGCGTCCGGCCCTGTTATTTGCCGATGAACCGACCGGCAGCCTCGATCACGCCACTGGGGCGCGTGTCATTGAGATGCTGTTCTCTTTGTACGCCTCACTGGGCACGACCTTGGTGCTAGTCACGCATGACCCACAGCTTGCGGCGCGTTGCGATCGTCAATTGGTGTTGCAAGCGGGTCGTTTAGCATCTTGAGTTCAAGCTGATGAGGATCAGGCGGATGATGGCCTGCTACGCTGCCATTCAATCAGGCTATTGACCACGCCGCTGGCACAGATGATGGCAATGCCCAGCCAAGTCGTTGCGTCCGGAAAATGTGACCAGATTAGCCAACCCAACGTGGCGGCCACCGTCATTTGCAAGTAGATAAAGGGTGCGAGCATTGAGGCTGGAGCAAAACGATAGGCCTGGATTTGCAAGAAATGCCCGACACCACCAGTGAAGCCCGTTGAGAGCATGACAACCCAGACCCAAGGCTCCATGGTCGTGAGCGTTGGCCAGGCACTGGGTAAGCTAAAGGGTAAGGTGCAAGCCAACGCTAAGGTGCCGAGTCCAGAGCTCCAGAGCATGGTTGTAAAGGGATTGTCTTGAGCCACTAAGCGTGTCGTGAGGTGCTGAGTGGCGAATAAACAAGCGGTCATCAAGCCTGCCACGACGCCTGCTACAGGTAGGCCTGCTGAGGGTCTGATGACCAACAACACGCCCACAAAGCCAAAGCCAGCCGCGACCCAGCGTGTTTTACGCATGGGCTCTTTGAGTATCCAGGGCGCGACTGCGAGCATGATCAGTGGCGAGATAAAAATGATGGCAGTGGCTTCGGCCTGAGGCAGGTATTGAAGTGAAGTAAAAAAGGTGAGCGTTGCCCCCAGCATCGCGGCGGCACGCAGGCACTGCAAGCCAGGCGTTTTGCTGTGTAAGATGCCCAGCCCTTTAGTGGGCAATATAAAAATGAGCACCAACGACAGATGGATGACGTACCGAAACCACACCAGAATGAGCAGCGAACTCCCAGCGCCCATCACCCATTTTCCACTCGCATCTAGGGTGGTTAAACAGAGCAATGACAGCAGCAGCAGTACGATGCCGATTAAAGGGCGCTGAGCAGGGCGCTGGGTGAACGCAGGCGCTGCATCAGAGGCGGGGCGAGACATGGGATAGGTTCCGGAAACTTAAAACTATTGAGTCTGCCTCGAGCATTGGTAGAATGCGGTATGCAAACGACAAAGATCATCTCCGACAGTATAGGGCAAGCCCTCTACTGGGTTCTTTCAGCCTCAGGCTCCCTGCGGTTGGCACATCTGTGGGTTCAAGTGCTGGGCGGGTTGCGAAACCTAGTTTGCGTGGTGGCAGGTTTGGCCAGCGGGGCGACGATAGCGCCGGTGGTTGCGCAAGAGTTGCCGGTCACTTCACTTAAGATTTTGGGCGGGCTCAGTACACGTTCAAACTATAAGCAAGTTGAGCAACCCTTTTGGCTAAAAACAATCCCTGAGCACTCTGCTGGGCAGATTACGGCCGAGATCAAAGGGTTTGACGAGATGGGCTTAAAAGGCCCAGAGTTGCTCAAACTCATGAAGCAAGGCGTGATCGGATTTGGTGTAATCCCACTGATTTATCCTGCGGCTGACACCGCCATCTACGAAGCGATTGACCTCGCAGGCTTGGCGACTGACGCCAAAACGGCACGCCAAGTGTCGACGAGTTTTGCTCCGATCTTAGCCAAGCACCTGTCTGCCACCTATCAAAGTAAGTTTTTAGGTGTGTCCCCCTTTGCGCCCCAAGTGCTCTTTTGCAATGTTCCGATACGGGGTTTGCAAGACTTAAAGGATAAGACCGTTCGCGTGATTACCCGGTCGCAGGCAGAGTTGATCGAGGCGTTGGGTGCAAAAAGCATCAGCATGCCGTTTGCCGAGGTGATGCAAGCCTTTCAAAAGAAAACGATTGCCTGTGCAGTCGCCAGTAGTATGGCGGGGTATACGGCAAAGTGGTACACCGTATCTTCGCACTTGTATGCCTTGCCCTTGGGCTGGAACCAAGAAATGCACGCCGTGAATCAAAAGGTCTGGGATCAGCTCAACGCTGATGTTCGCGCGTTGTTAGAGATCAATTTGGAAAAGTTAACTGAACGCTTGTGGTTATTTGCCGAGTCAGAAAATCAAAAAGGTTATGACTGTAATACGGGGGCTAAAACCTGCCCGATGGCACCCAAAGGCAAAATGACTTTGGTCAGGCCAACGCAAGCTGACTTAGCGACGATTAAGCGCTTAGCCACTCAAAATATTGTCAGCAAATGGGCCACGCGGTGCTCGGGAACCTGCGTGAGCGAATTTAACCAGACCATTGGTAAGTCACTGAAGATCACGGCTAAAAAAAGCTAACGCTTGTCGAGTTGGCTGTTTAGTCGCAGTATGAATATGACCAAACTGTTGGCGCTTAACGACTAACGCTCAAGATCGATAGATTGCAGATCCCATAAAAGTTTAAAACTGTGACTGCGCCCTGAGGGTAACGCCAGTTTTTCTGCAAGCCATTTTCCAGCCGCTTCTGCGCTCGCAAGTGTGGTCGTGTCGATCACCACAAATGGTTCGAGTTTGCGGGTTGCAAGGTCTTCTGAGGGCAGGGGGGTTGACAACACTGGATCTGGGCACAGCGCTCGCACAGCGAGTACACCCTCTAGCGCACTCTTCAGTTCTTGCGCCAACACAATTGCCGCTTGCGCCTGTTCGATGGATTGAAGGCAGACCAAGGCGACTGCAGCACCAGTTCCGGCGCCCGCAAGCGCAGTGACCGCGTTGACGCGCCGACTCGTGTCGCGCATACGCGTAAAGTTACGCTCAGACCACTGTGTTTGTTTGGTGAAAGCCTGACGGTAAGGCTCGCTGGTGAACACATGCAAAGTGTCTGTTTGATAAAGCGCCAAATAGGGCCGCGCGCAGGTGTCAGAGTGATAGCGCCGCGACCAGCGAAACCCCTTGATCGCTGCCCGCTCTTGCATGTGCTCTTGGTCATACCATTGGTTAAAGTCTTGCTCGTAGGCAGGGTCAACTGAAGTCCAGATCAACAATTCGCCAGAGGCGTCGGTATCTTGTTGTAAAGTCTGAGTGCGAGTCATAGCGTGGCTTCAAAAACAAAGAGTACGAGTATAAGGAGTTTTCGTGATGCGTTGGACAATCGCTCTTAAATCATGTTTGGCAGTGTTTGCTACCAGCGTATTGTTGGGGCTGGCCGGTTGCGGCACAAGTCCTGAACAAAAAACTAGCGCGTGGCAAGTTGAGCAGGGCATTGGAAAGCGTGCGGACGGCCCGAATATGTCGCTCTACGGAGGCCTGACTGGTTCAGGTTTTACGCGAGGAACTCGTGATAACTGGCGGCAGGCTCACGCGACTGTTGACAGTTTTTCAAGACTCGACGAAATCTTTAAGGCAAACGTTTCGGCAACGGCCTTGCCTGTTCAGCCTTGGCAGCGTTCGACGTCTGAGCTCACGTTGAATTATCAAGGCGCTGCCGTGTTGGGTAGCGGCACGCAAACGATAAACGATTACTTTGAACGTAATCCGGCCACAGCTCTGTTGATTGCTCAGGGTGATACCTTGTTGCTTGAGCGCTACCAGTACGCGCGACAGCCCGAGCAACGCTTTACCTCTTTCTCGATGGCCAAAACGGTGATTGCGATGCTGGTGGGTGTTGCGCTGCAAGAGGGGCATATTCGCTCACTAGATGACTTGGCACAAGACTATGCGCCGGGTCTACAAGGGACTGAATACGGCAAGACCCCGCTACGGCATTTGCTGACCATGTCTTCAGGTGTCCAGTTTCGCGAAGAGTACGATGGGCAAGACGATTCGGCCCGATTGTCGCGCGCCACGTTCGGAAGGCAGTCCGAAGGCGGTGCGAGTGTTGCCAAACTATTTAATCGCCGCATCGCGGCGCCTGGCCAGCGTTGGTACTACGCGTCGGCAGAAACCTTTGTGCTGTCAGTCGTATTGCGTCAGGCGATCGGCCAAGACGTTGCAACCTATTTTTCAGAAAAAATTTGGAAACCGCTTGGTGCTGAACAAGAAGCCACTTGGCTTGTGGATGCCTCAGGCCAAGAGGTCGGCTACATGGGGTTGAACGCCACGCTACGCGATTATGGGCGCCTGGCGATGATGATGGCTCGCTCAGGTGTCGCGCAGGGTAAGCAGCTTGTGCCTGCCGCCTGGGTTCAAGAGATGACACAGGCGCATTTTTTACCATCACGCACAGGTCGTTGGTTTGGCTATGGCTATCAAACTTGGATCTTTCCAGATCTTGACGGTACCTATGCGTTTCTGGGGGTGCGTGGTCAGGCTATTTATGTTGATCCGTCACGGCAGCTGGTGTTGGTGCACCCGGCGGTCAGAGCCTCGGCTCGCGATCAGGGTAGCGCCGATACCACGGCCCTCTGGCGCGCGCTCAAACAACGGATCGCTGTCGTTAAACCTTAGCGAGGTGAGTGCTGCTGTCATTCGACGGCAAGCCTCACCTTAGCTCGAGCTCACAAGCGGACATTAGCCCTTAGCGCGAACAATTTTTTGTACTTGGGCGACGTGTCGAATCGAGCGAAAAACTTGCGCCAAATGTTTGCGACTGTCAACTTGTACGGTTAGGTTCAACATGACGGTGTCGATCGCATCTTCGTGCATTGTGGCATTGATGATGTTTGAGTCGGCTTGCGCAACCTCGGCGGCGATGCGGCTTAAGATCCCGCGCTCATTCTTTGCCATGATTTCAATACGTGCTGAAAAATGTTTGGCGGTTTCTTGATCCCACACAACGTCGACCCAGCGGTCAGGCTCTTTCATGCGCGCACGGATGGCGACCGGACACTCTGCGGTATGCACCACCAAGCCATGGCCGATCCGTATACCCGCAACGATCACATCACCGGGTAAAGGGCCACAACAAGGCGCTAACTGTACGGCCTGACCTTCGTGACCTCGGATCTGAATAGGTATTGACCGCGCGGCCGTCATCTCTTCGTCGGCTGCTGCGGTGGTCGCGATGAGAGGATGGTCTGGTGCAAACCGTCGCGCTACCACTGCAGCCAAACGTTTGCCTAGCCCGATATCTGCCAAAATTTCAGCGCGTGATTTTGCGCCACTACTGCGAGCGAGCTTTTCCCAAATAGCATCCTCAGGCGAGGGCATTGCCAAGTTCAGTTCTTTGAGAGCCTGCGTCAGTTGGCGTTCACCAAAGGCGGCCGATTCATCGTATTCGCTCGTGCGCAAAAAATGCCTGATTTCTGAGCGTGCGCGCCCCGTGCGTGCGTAATTCAGCCATTGCGCACTGGGCCGTGCAGCAGGCGATGTGACAATCGATACGGTGTCACCGCTCGAAAGTTCTGTGCGCAGGGCGACGTTATCGCCGTTGACTTTACAGGCGACCGCATGGTTACCCACGTCAGTATGAATCATGTAGGCAAAGTCAATCGGTGTGGCGCCGCGAGGCAGTGAAACGATTTTTCCTTTGGGGGTAAAAACGTAGACTGCATCCGGAAACAAATCGACCTTGACGTGCTCAAGAAACTCACTTGAGTCACCATTTTGACTTTGAATATCAAGCAACGATTGCAACGATTTGCTAGTGCGGCTTTGAATCTCTTGCAAAGAGGCTGTGTCAGCCTTGTAGAGCCAGTGCGCTGCGACACCCTCTTCAGCCACCTGGTGCATGTCATGCGTACGAAACTGAAACTCAATCGGTGTACCAAAGGGGCCCACTAGCGTAGTGTGCAACGACTGATACCCGTTCACCTTTGGGATCGCGATATAGTCTTTGAACTTGCCGGGTACCGGGCGGTAAAGTTGATGCACGATGCCCATGGCCATGTAACACTCGGGCAGGGTTCGTACGATGACGCGAAAGCCATAGATATCTAACACGTTGGTGAAGCTTTTCTTTTGCTCAACCATCTTGTGATAAATACCGAATAAGGTTTTTTCACGACTCAGCACTTCGCTTTCGATACCTGCTTCGGGCATTGCCGCACGAACTTGATCATCGATCTTGCTTAAGACTTCGCGACGATTGCCTCGCGCGGCGAGAACAGCTTTTTCGAGAACTCGATACCGGTTAGGGTAGATCGCCTCGAAGCATAAATCTTGCAGCTCACGATACAACGCATTTAAGCCCAAGCGATACGCAATTGGTGCGTAGATATCAAGCGTTTCTTTGGCGACGCGTCGGCGTTTATCGGGTGCCACGGCATCGAGCGTGCGCATGTTGTGCAAGCGATCAGCCAGTTTGATGAGGATGACGCGAATGTCGCGCGCCATCGCCAATAACATCTTTCTGAAGCTTTCAGCCTGTTGCTGCGCTTTGGTCGCAAACTCAAGCCGGTCAAGTTTTGACAGCCCATCGACAAGCTCTGCAACTTCATCGCCAAATTTTTCTAGCAGGTCTTGCTTGGCGATCCCTTGATCTTCCATGACGTCGTGCAACAGCGCCGCCTGGATCGCTTCTGCGTCGAGTTTCCAGCCTGCACAGATTTCGGCGACTGAAATAGGATGCGTGATGTAAGGCGATCCGCTTGTGCGTAGCTGCCCCAGGTGCGCTTGATCAGAGAAGCGATAGGCGTCGCGAATCGTTGCGATGTCTTTTGCGTCGAGGTAGGTAGACAGTATTTGTTGCAGGTGCGCCATTGAGGCGACTGCGGGTTCGATCTCGGTTTCAAGTGGCGTAGCCACCCCAGAGACGACCCCTAGACCAAGCTCTTTCGCTTTGCCGCCAGGCTTAAGCTTGGAGCCGACCTTTAGGGCGGCCAGTATCCCGGTAGAAGCGTAGCGAAATCCGGGAAAGGCCATTTTGCAGTGTCTTAGGTTGGTACCTTACGCAGCATTTCAATGCCCACTAAACCGTTTGCAATTTCGCGCAATGCGGTCACGCAAGGTTTGTCTTTGGTTTCGAGCCGAGGTGCATGGCCCTGAGCGAGCTCGCGCGCACGATAGGTGGCTGCAAGGGTGAGTTTGAAGCGATTTGGAATGCGGTCAAGACAATCGTCAACAGTAATGCGAGCCATGGTGATCCTGAGTGGTAAGGGTTTAAATACGTGAAAACTTGCGCACCAAGCCTGCTCTGTACCCTAAGTGGTCAGCCCAAGCGAAGCGAACAACGCCTCGTTTTTGGCGAACTGGCTACCGTAGCGTAACCGCGCGACGGCAATGATCTCGGTGAGTTCGGCGAGTGCAATCCTAAAGTCTTGATTAATAATAACATATTCGCACTCTGGCGCATGCGAGATCTCTTCAGTCGCAGCTTGAATACGGCGGGCGATCACCTCTTGAGAGTCTTGCCCACGAAGCTGGAGGCGTTGCTCAAGCGTTTGGATAGAGGGGGGAAGAATAAAGATGCCAATCGTTTGGGTAAACAGGCGTTTCACTTGTCTTGCCCCTTGCCAGTCGATTTCTAGCAAAACATCGCGACCTCGGTGAATCGCCTGATCAATTTGATCGCGGGGTGTGCCATAAAAGTTGCCGTGTACCTCAGCCCATTCGAGAAGCTGATTATTTTGCTGCATTGCGGCGAATTCGGTTTTGCTCACAAAGCGGTAATCTTTGCCATCTGTTTCGCTACTGCGCGGGGCTCGGGTCGTGGCCGATACCGAGAGGCACAGGGTGGGATCTTGCGCAAGCAAGCCGTTGACTAAGCTTGACTTACCGGCCCCGCTTGGAGCGACCACTACAAAAACGTTTCCGGCTGCCTGAGACATGGGTGACAATAGAGAGTATTGATTTAAAGTAAAAGCATAGCAGAGTGGCTATGCTCACACGCACGTTTTTGACAGAATTGAATAAAGGATCCCCGCATGTCTTCGTCTTTCTTGATTACAGCCCAAGCCCTACAGGCGCGCCTCGCGCAGAACCCCTCCAATGTGTTGGTCTGCGACTGTCGTTTTGATTTAGTAGACCCCGACCTCGGCCAGCGCGCGTATGAAGCCTCGCATTTGCCGGGCGCGGTCTATGTTGATCTTGGGCGCTCGTTGAGCGGAGAGAAAACCGGACGCAACGGACGTCATCCGTTGCCTGACGCAGACGTGTTCGCCAAGTTTTTGGCGACGCTGGGGGTCAACCACGACACACTGATCGTGTGCGTCGATGCCCATGGTGGGTTGTATGGCTCGCGTCTGTGGTGGTTAGCACGGTGGGTTGGTCATGCCAATGTGGTGGTGCTCGATGGCGGGATGGCTGCCTACGAGAAAGCCGGTTACACGTTGATCGCAGCGCAGCCAGCAGCCAGGCCGTTGGGTAATTTCAAGCGCTCAGCGTCTTTGGCGTTGTCTGTCGAGTTAGCCGCTATGCAAGCAGGGCTCGGGCGCCCTGATCGTTTGGTTGTTGACGCACGCGCGGGCGATCGGTTTCAAGGGCAAAACGAGACCCTTGACCCCGTGGCTGGACATATCCCTGGTGCAGCAAGTCGCCCAGTCAAAGAAAACTTGAACGATGACGGTACTTTTAAAGCGCCAGAGGTTTTGCGTGCTGAGTTCATAAAGCTTCTAGGCTCGCATCCTGCGAAAGAACTCGTCGCGAGTTGTGGCTCGGGGGTGTCAGCCTGCCATTTATTACTGGCGCTTGAGTTGGCTGGGATGTCGGGTGGTGCCCTGTATGGTGGCTCATGGAGCGAATGGAGTTCGCAGCCCAATGCACCGATAGAAACAGGGCCGTCACGGGTGAACGGTTAGTCGAGCAGTCAGTATGTAATGGCAAAATAGCCATCAGTTTTTTAAAGTCCAAAGCGGACACCAACAATTAGGATGAGAAATGTCTGAGTTAAAAGTCGCAGTGGTGACAGGAGCAGGTTCTGGAATTGGTCGTGCAGTGTCGCTGCATCTCGCGCGTGCTGGCTATCAAGTTGCGATGGCGGGGCGCCGCGCTGATGCACTTGAAGAAACCCGCACTGAGGGCGGTGCCTCGTTGGCGTCGCAGTTGCATCCTATCGTCACTGACGTGAGCGATGAAGCTTCGGTCAAGAACCTGTTTGCTGAAGTCATGCGCCGTTGGGGACGCTTGGATGTGCTGTTCAACAATGCTGGGCGTGGTGGCCCACCGGTGCCGATTGAAGATTTGCCTGTCGAGATCTGGAAAGACATCGTAAACGTCAATCTGACAGGGATGTTCTTATGTGCTCAGGCTGCCATCCGGATCATGAAAGATCAAAATCCTCAAGGCGGTCGGATTATTAACAATGGTTCTATTTCGGCGCATGCGCCGCGCCCGTTTTCAATTGGCTATACCGCAACCAAGCACGCGGTGACCGGTTTAACCAAGTCGATTTCACTGGATACGCGTAACTATCGTATTGCATGCAGTCAAATTGATATTGGTAACGCTGCAACGCCAATGACCGAGCGCATGACCAGAGGTGTGCCACAACCTGACGGCTCAACACGCGTTGAACCACGCATGGATGTGAATCACGTTGCTCAGACGATCGCACAGATTGTGAGCTTTCCGCTCGAGACCAACGTTCAGTTCGTGACCATCATGGCCACCACGATGCCGTTTGTCGGTCGCGGTTGATTGGGACGAAATAAGGGCCGTGTGAGCGGCGCCCTTTGTCGATGATTTCGTTAAGCGGGTAGGGTGCTTGACAGCGCAGTGGCCAACCGAATCAAGGCGAGGTCACTGCCCGCGGGGCCGATTAACGACACCCCGACCGGTACACCCGCGCTGTTTTTAAACGGGATACTGACCTGACACACACCACTGATGCCCACCACGCAGGTGAGGTGCATGGTGCGCATACGCAGCCGTTCAACTGAGTCTCCGCTTTCGTTGAGCAAGGGCGCGAGCCCCGCCGCCGAGGGTACGATGGCGATGGCGTCATCACTCAGGATGGCGCGCACATTAGCACGAATCTCTGCCACTTTGTTCTGCGCTGGTTTGGCCTGTGCTGCTGTGACTGCTTGTGCTAGCTCCCAACGCGCGCTGATCGGGGCTGAGAAGGTAGGCTGATGCTCAAGTATCCAGGCACCATGTAAGGCCCACGCCTCGGCTGCACCCATGGTGACATACGCTTGGCGCCACTGCTCGAGTGTCTCGGTATCGCGCGTGAACGACATCGTCTTTGCAGTCACGCCAAGCATGACTTGGGCCGCGTCTAAGACTTTTTGCAGCGGTGCGACAAAGTCTTCACTGGCTAACTGCCAGAGCGCTTGAGGCTTGAGTAGTCGTTTAGGGACAAAATTTGAGGCAGGCAGCAGCACTTCGCCCACACGCGTAAACGTAGCCGGATCGTGGGCAAACCAAGTCATCGTATCAAACGATGTGTGCAGCGGCACAACGTGCTCGCGCGAAAGCAAATCATGCGTCGTGCGCAGGCCCCAAACGCCACAATAGCTGGCCGGTACTCTGGTCGAGCCACCGGTATCGCTGCCGAGTGCGAAGTCACACAGCTTGGCTGCCACCGCTGCGACCGAGCCGCTAGACGAGCCACCAGGCACACGATCCGGCGCATTGACATTCACCGGTGTGCCGTAGTGCATGTTGTCACCGTTCAGGCTATAGGCCAGTTCGTCGGTGATGACTTTGCCGGTCATCGTGGCACCGGCGGCAAGTAGTTGCTCAACCAAGGGGTTGGTGTGTGTGGCAATCGGGTGTGTGGCTAACCATGTTGGGTTGCCCGCACCGGTGGGGTGATCAGCGACATCAAAAATATCCTTCACCGCAAACCTTAGGCCATTTAACGGGCCGTCTCCAGTCGCAGGGATGCAGAACTTTCCGTGCGGCACGCACGCGCCGATGGGATCATTGAAGGGAAAATCTTGCTTGGGCGCGAGTGTGTTTGTCATTGGTTGGTGAATCTGAGTGGCGGCAACAGATGATGATCGCTGCCTGTGGGTAGGGGATTTTTGGATTATAAAGGTGGTTAAGCTTGGCAATACAAGCCAATCAGATTCCATTCGAGCCAATTAGATTCCATTGCAACTCAGCGAGCTATGACAACTTCAACAAAGCCTCAGCGTTCTGTTCCCTGTACGTTATTCGTGATGAACGACATCAACCCAGTCGTCGAGTCAGAATTTAACGAGTGGTATCAAACTGAGCATGTGCGCCAACGAATGCAGATACCAGGGTTTTTATCTGCTCGTCGCTATCGTGCGCTCGGTGATTCTCAGGCGTATATGGCGCTCTACTCGTGCACCGAGGCTGCGGTGCTCGAGCAACCTGAATATAAAGATATCCTTGTTGAGCCTACGCCGCTCACGAAAAAAATGATGCCGCATTTTCGTAATATGGTGCGCTCGGTTTGTGACGAGACTTGGGCGGCAGGGACAGGCTTAGGCGGTGAAGCCGTGGTACTGCGATGCGTGCCCAAGTCTGGTCAAGAACAAGTGGCGCGCGATTTCATTGCCCAAACACTTTACCCTCGGTTTGCCCAAGCCAATTGCTTAGTGCGCCTCGCCCTCTGGGAGGCCTCGGTCAGTGTGGGGGCTGCACCAAGCCCCGAAGAAGCGCGACGTGGCGCACCTGATCAGCGAGTGAACTGGGTGGTGTTCTTTGAAGCCTACGATTTAACAGCCTGCGAAAACCTATTGAAGCAGCCGGCGATGCAACAGGCCCTTGAGCAGCATGGGGTCACCATTGAGGCTCAGTCAAGCTATCGCTTGATCAGCACTTTTGAATCAGAGGTTGGGGTGAGCCTCAGCCTACTCTAAGTTCATCGCTTGCTCGCGCATTTGTTCGATCAAGAGTTTGAGGTTCATGGCGGCACGTGTCATCTCGAGGCTGCCGGCCTTTGAACCCAAGGTGTTGGCTTCGCGATTCATTTCTTGAAACAAAAAATCTAGACGTTTGCCGATGCTGGTCGCTGCCGCGCTTGGTTTGGGTTGGCTTTTTTTAGCCGGTTGACCTGACAACAAATATTCAAGCTCAGCGAGATGCGACTTTAAGCGGGCAAGCTCTTCGGCAACATCAATGCGCAACGCAAACAGGCTTGATTCACTGGCGATGCGTTCGGACAGCTCTGCACCACTGATGTGCGTGAACCCATTCGGAAAGGCATTTTGCAGCGTGTCTTTAAGTTTTTGAGCAAGCTTGTCGCGCTGTGTCGCAAGTAATACCGGCATGAGCGCTTCGACTTCGCTCACGATCGCTGAGACTTGTTGAGCGGTCTCAAGCATCGCGAGCGCCAGACGAGCGCCTTCGCGCTGACGACCTTCAAGCAGTTGCGCTAAGGCGGGCTCAAGCGCCGTCAAACAAGCTTGCGCCCATTCTTCGGGTTCGGTTTGAGTTTGTTGCCCGCCGGCTAAATTGATAATGTCATGAAAGCGAGGGCTTTCGGTATTGGGCAAAATTGTGCGAATGTGAGCGAGTTGCGCGGCAACGCGCTGCATGGCTGTATCGCTGAGTTGTTGTTCTGATTCGGCCGGTGGGCGCGTGAAACTGGCGCGCACCTCAATTTTGCCGCGTACCAAGCCTTTGGCTAAGCGCTCTCTGATTGGCTGTTCAGCCAAACGCATTTCGTCAGGCATGCGAAACAGCACATCAAGATAGCGACTGTTGACCGCTTTAATTTCAACGGAAATGACGCCGCATTGTGCGGTGAACTTACCTTGCCCGAAGGCGGTCATGCTGGCAATCATGCTTTATTCCTTACAAATGACTGGTTCAAGATCTTTTGCTCCCTCAGCGCTTCGATCAGGGCAACCTCAGTTGACCGAGGCTGCTCTGTCTCAATCGCAAGGTCGTCTTGCTGTCCGGTTCTCAGGGGTTAAGTCCGAGTCCAAGCGCTGCACCGTCGGGATTACGTGGGTCTGAGGCACCCCAAAAAAGATTAGACTGACGTTGTACGGTTTGCACACGCCCCATGGTGGGCATGATCCTAACCTCATGCCCCATATTTTTTAACAAGACAACAGTATCGGGGCTAAAGCCTCGTTCAAGGCGCAGAAAGTCTGGCAGCCATTGATGATGCATTCTTGGAGCGGCAATCGCTTCGGCGATATTCATTTTAAAGTCGATAACATTGACCAGGTTCTGCAACACGGTCGTGATGATGCGGGCACCACCCGGAGAGCCTGTGGCCAGCACGAGTCCCTCTGGGGTGGAAACAATGACAGGAGTCATCGAGCTCAAAGGCCGTTTGCCAGGCGCGATGGCGTTGGCATCGCCGCCGATGAGGCCAAAGGCATTGGGTACGCCGGGTTTAATCGAAAAATCGTCCATCTCATTATTCAGTAACACCCCTGTGCCGCGCGCGACAATGCCCGAGCCGAAATTCAAATTCAATGTGTATGTGCAACTCACAACATTACCCGCTGCGTCCATCACCGAGAAGTGCGTGGTTTGGTCGCTTTCAAAGGCTTGTGGCTGTCCAGGCTTGACCGTGGCGCTAGGTGTGGCGCGATCGAGCTTGATTTTTCCTGCCAGTTCGTTAGCATATTTTTTTGCAACCAAGCCCTTTTGCGGCACCTTCACAAAATCCGGATCGCCTAAATGTTCAGCGCGATCGGCATAGGCCAAGCGAGCGCTTTCAGCAATGAGATGAAGCACCTGCGCGCTGCCGGCACCGTACTGTGCCAGCGGATAGCGTTCAAGTAAGTTGAGCATTTGAATTAAATGCACGCCACCAGAACTTGGCGCAGGCATTGAGTAAACATCAAAGCCCCGATACGTGCCATGTACAGCTTCGCGCTGCACCACACGGTAGTCTTGTAAGTCTTTCAGGCTCAGCGCCTGACCGTCAAGATTGAGTTCGGCGACGATTTTCTGTGCGACGGTGCCCTGATAAAAGCCTGCCGCCCCCTGCTGAGCAATCAGGCGTAGCGTATTGGCAAGATCTTTTTGGATCAGGCGTTCGCCCGCGCGATAGGTGGTTAACGTGTCGAGGGGGCATTCTGACAGGGTACAGGTAGTGTTTGAGGGATCTTTGTGTTTAAAAAATATCTCGCGCGTGCTGGGCCAACGACCTAAGTGCGTGCGTTGCAACGAGAACTGTTCGGCTAACACTGCACTGACAATAAAACCGTTTTCAGCCAATTGGATGGCGGGTGCGATAACCTGCTCGAGCGACAGCGTGCCGTAGTCTTGTAAGGCACGCACTAGGCCCGCAACCGAGCCTGGTACACCGACGGCAAAAGGGCTTTGGGTTGATTTGCCGGTGATGACGCGATCTTGCGCGTCAAGGTACATATCGCGTGACGCAGAGGCGGGCGCAACCTCACGAAAATCAAGTGCAACAGGCTTAGTGCCTTTGGCAGTTTGAACCAGCATAAAACCGCCGCCGCCTAAATTGCCGGCGTTGGGCAGCACGACTGCCAAGGCGAACCCTACGCCAACAGCGGCATCAATGGCGTTACCACCTTGCGCCAAAATATCGACACCTACTTGCGAGGCGAGTCGCTGCTCACTAGCAACCATGCCGCGCTGGCCGCGCTCGGGGTGAAAAATAGAAAACGAATTGTCGTATCGTGTGATGGCGGTGTTTGGAGCAGTCGCCGAGGGTGGGGCTAGCTGTGTCTGAACTTGATGTGAGGGTTGAGGCAGGGGTTGAGGAAGTGATTGGACAGGAGCCTTTTGCGTCAGAGTCTGTGCTCGGGCAGGGGGGAGGGTCGCGGCGGCGATACCCGCGATGAGTCCGCCCACACAGAAACGATACACAGCGCCTCGAGCGCTGCGTATACTGTGAGTCCATCGCATTTGCTGTCTACAACCCTCAAGCATGCGTCACCTTATTCATTAGTCTTTGTGAGAATTTAACGTGTCAAATACTAGCATTAGCCAGCCACGCCCTTCAGGTCGCGTTTTCGACGCCATGCGTCAGGTTAGTATCCAGCGCCAATTTACACGCTATGCCGAGGGCTCAGTGCTGATTTCGATGGGCGAGACGCAAGTGTTATGCACGGCCAGTGTGCTTGAAAAAGTACCGCCATTTTTAAAAGGTAAGGGGCAGGGCTGGGTCACAGCCGAATACGGCATGCTGCCGCGCTCGACCCACACCCGTTCTGATCGTGAGGCGGCCAAAGGCAAGCAATCGGGGCGCACGCAAGAAATTCAGCGCCTGATCGGGCGCAGCCTGCGCGCGGTCATGGATATGTCGTTATTGGGAGAACGCACAATTCAGATCGACTGCGATGTTCTTCAGGCTGATGGCGGCACGCGCTGCGCGAGCATCACCGGTGCCTGGATTGCTGTCGCCGATGCGGTTGACGGCTTGCTTGTGCAAGGCTTGCTGACACAAAATCCGCTTAAAGATTCAGTCGCTGCGATTTCGGTAGGCATGGTCGACGGGCGAGCCGTACTAGATCTCGACTACCCCGAAGATTCAGGTTGCGATGCGGATATGAATGTCGTAATGACAGGCGCAGGGCATTACGTTGAGGTGCAGGGTACGGCAGAAGGTCATACCTTTGATCGCGCTGAGCTCAATGCCTTGCTGCAATTGGCAGAGAAAGGCATTAGCGAGCTCGCTCGACTGCAAGCGCGTTCACGCGCCTGACCCTTAGACGATACAGACAGGCACGCTGCTCGCGTCGTGCCTTTGCTTGAGCACGGCAGTGGCAGCGCTCGAGCTTAGACCTTAGATGGTTCGCCCGCCGTCAACCGGCAACTCAACACCCGTCAAAAACGACGCCTCGTCAGAGGCTAAAAACACCGCAGCATTCGCGATGTCGCGCGGCTGACTCATGCGGCCCATCGGGATGGTGGCAATAAAACGTGCGCGATTCTCGGGGGTATCGGGTACACCCATAAAATCACCCAGCATGGCTGTGTCGCCAATCACTGGGCATATCACATTGACGCGGATGTTATCCGGGGCAAGTTCAACGGCCAACGATTTGGTCAGCAAGTTTGCTGCGCCTTTTGAGGCGTTGTACCAAGTTAAACCGGGTCTTGGCCGAATCCCTGCCGTCGAACCCGTATTGATGATGCAGCCTGATTTTTTCAAGCGCATCATGGGCACGACTGCGTTGATCATGTGGTAAATCGCTTTCACGTTCACGTCAAAGCAACGATCAAAAGAGGCTTCGTCAACGTTGAGAAAAGGCTGATTCTTATGCGTGTAACCAGCGTTATTGACAACGATATCCACGCCACCAAAGCTTGACATGGCTAAGGCAACAGCCCGGTCCACATCAGCGCGTTTGCTGACATCACACTTCACCGCAATGGCTGCAGCGCCTAGCTCGGCAGCAACCTTCTGCGCACTAGCTTCGTTGAGATCGGCGATCACAACTTTTGCACCCTCACGCACATAGCACCGGGCAATTTCTGCACCAAAGCCGCTTGCGGCACCAGTCACGATTGCAACTTTGTTATTTAAACGCATGATGCTGTCATCCTTTTTTTAGGTTGCTTGTCTCAGATCTTGTTAGCTTAGGGCCTAGCTAAGATATCGCCAAGCACGTTTTGCCCACGAATGCCCCAAACAGTTTTGATCAGTGCTTTGACCTGAGCTTCGGTGGCCGCGCCCTCGTAGGTGCCCAAACGCATCGCTTTGAACTCGATCTCATCGCGCGATAAGGTATTGCCTGGGTCGCCTTTTGGTTCGTCAACACGGCCAGTCACTGAACGACCGTCGGTTGTCTTCACAGTGACTTTACCAATCCAGCGCTGCGGATAAGCAGTGTCAACCTCTTCGTCTAGCTCCATGGAGACGCGATCGCGAAAGTTCGCAACTGTTGCATCTTTTAAGGCGCCGTCGAAACCAGCCAAGTCGGCCGAATTACGCAGAGCAATCAGCGCTAACACGGTACCCATCGAAAATTTCGACTGATGCACCGTCTGTGGATCAGTCACCGGACCCAACACATCGATGGCCCCTTGGTGCACGTGTGTGACCACCGAAGCGATGTCACTGGCTTTTAGACCATGTTGCTTCATTGCCTGTTGCAAAGCGTCAGCAGCAGGGTGGGTATGACGGCATGAAGCGTGAAACTTAAACGAGGTTTCAGGTAAGGCCCAGCGTGAGCCTAGGCGATCAACTAGCTTGGCCGGATCCGCATCGGTTGACATGCCAGCGGCCATGCCTTGGGCACCTTCAAGAATCCGGCGCGCCCCGGTAAAGCCATCAAGTGCCAAATACGCAGAGGCTAAGCCGTTTGCGGCGGCGTGCGCGGTGTGCAATTGCTTCGAATCGGCCGCGTCGCGCAGAAACTCCCAGAGGCCGGCGGCCTGTGTGCCAGCCGAACCGATCGCGTGCAGCATTTGCTCGGGGTTCAGTTTAAGCAGGTGGCCCACGGTGACCGCTGCTGCAACCGTACCGGCGGTACCTGTGGTGTGAAAAATCTTGTAATGAGAACGACCCAAAAATTCACCAACACGGATGCCGACTTCGTAGCCAACCACCGAAGCGGTGATGAAGTCTTTACCCGAAGCGCCAATGGCCTGAGCCACCGCTAACGCAGGTGGAAAAATCACTGCGGCGGGGTGAAAGACTGAACCGTTGTGCACATCGTCCTGTTCAACGACATGCGAAGCCGCTGCGTTCACCATCGCTGCAAATACGGGCGAGGTTTTGCGTCGATTGACAAAGTCTTCAGACTTGCCGTCAGCGGGGCCCATTCTTTCTGCGTATTTGGCCATCGCTTTGACTGCGCGGGCACCCGAGCCAGCCAGAATTGAAGCCATGGTGTCTAAAAACAAATCTTCGCAGCGCAAACTGACGGCTTCTGGGATATCGCTGTACTGCAGTTGCGAGGCAAATTTCGCCAACTCTGCGCTGGGGTACAACACGAGGGGTGAGGTTGAAGGGCGAGCAGCAGTCATGTCTATCACCTATTAAAACGAACGAGGAAGGCCGAGCACGTGTTCGGCGACATACGACAAAATCAGATTAGTTGAAATTGGGGCAACTTGATACAAGCGGGTTTCGCGGAATTTGCGCTCGACATCGTACTCGCAGGCAAAACCGTAGCCGCCGTGAAATTGCAGGCAGGCATTGGCGGCTTCCCATGAGGCATCCGCGGCCAAGAGCTTAGCCATGTTAGCTTGGGTGCCGCAAGGCTGTTTGTTATCAAACAAACGGCAAGCCTCATAGCGCATCAGGCTGGCGGCCTCAACGTTGATGAACGAACGTGCGATCGGAAATTGAACGCCCTGGTTTTGCCCGATTGGACGCCCGAACACAATGCGATCTTTCACATACTTCGAGATACGATCCACAAACCAATAGCCATCGCCAATACACTCGGCGGCGATCAGCGCGCGCTCGGCATTTAAGCCGTCAAGAATGTATTTAAATCCCTTACCTTCTTCGCCAATTAAGTTTTCGGCGGGGATCTCGAGATTATCAAAAAACAATTCGTTGGTTTCGTGATTGACCATGTTCAAGATTGGTCGAACGGTTAAACCGTGACCAATTGCATCGTGCAAGTTGACGATAAAAATCGACATCCCTTCAGATTTTTTTGTCACTTGCTCAAGTGGTGTCGTGCGCGCCAACAAAATCATCAGATCCGAGTGCTGAACACGCGAAATCCAAACTTTTTGGCCGTTGATCACGTAACGATCGCCTTTTTTGACGGCGGTTGTTTTAATTTTTGTGGTGTCGGTGCCTGTGGTGGGCTCGGTGACTCCCATCGATTGCAGGCGCAACTCGCCCGCCGCGATCTTTGGCAGGTACTGATTTTTTTGCTCGGTTGAACCATGGCGCAGTAGGGTACCCATGTTGTACAGCTGACCATGGCAGGCGCCAGAGTTACCGCCGCAACGGTTAATTTCTTCCATGATGACCGAAGCTTCGGTTAGGCCCAAGCCTGAGCCACCGTACTCTTGCGGAATCAGCGCCGCCATCCAGCCAGCTTGGGTAAGAGCGTTGACAAACTCTTCGGGGTAGCCGCGTACCTCGTCGACCTTGCGAAAGTACTCGTCTGGAAACTGTTTGCACAGGTCACGGATGGCATCGCGAATGTCTTGGTACTGATGATCGTGGGTATTCATGATTTTGCGTATGGCTTTATGATTATGGGCTGAGATTCAGCCGATAATGTGCACCAGTACGCGCTTTTTGACCATTGGTGTTTCATTAACCTCGGCTTTTTGAATGATTAAGGTACTAAAAAAACACAATGGCCAACCATTTTGATTTGACCGACTTGCAGCTCATGGTCAATATTGGCGATGCGAGCAGCCTGACCCGCGGGGCCGAAAAATCTCATCTGTCACTGCCCGCAGCCAGTAACCGGGTGAAAAACCTAGAAGATCATTTCGGTACCCGCTTGTTTCATCGCAATAGCCAGGGGGTGACCCTTACCCCCTCAGGCGAAGCATTTATGCGACACGCCCGCTTGGTGTTGCGCCAAATTGACCACCTGCGGGGCGATATCCATGAGTATTCAAGGGGGATTAAGGGTCAGATTCGCGTGCTGGCCAACACCACCGCCATGACCGAGTTCATGCCGGCGGTCTTGAGCCGCTATTTGTCCTCTCACCCTGATGTCACCGTTGAGTTGCGCGAGCGGTTGAGTTATTTGGTGGTGAAGGCCGTAGCCGAAGGTTCGGCTGACATTGGGATTGTTGCGGGTCAGCCCGCTGCCTCAGCGCTTGAATTTTTGCCCTATCGCGCCGACCGCTTGGTGTTGGTGACTGCGGCCGAGCACCCTTTGGGGGAAATGTCTGAAGTCGCTTTTGCTGACACCCTTGGCTTTGAATACGTTGGTTTGTCAGAATGGAGCGCAATTCATGCGTTTTTGATTCAGGCAGCCGATAACCTAGGCCATTCGTTTCGCTTTCGGGTTGAGGTGAGTAATTTTGAGTCTGTTTGCCGCATGATTGAAGCGGGTGTCGGCATTGGCGTTGTGCCCGAGCAAGCGGCGCGGCGTTATGCCCAACGCTTAAATATTAAGATCGTCAGGCTGTCAGACGAGTGGTCGGTCCGCAACCTGCATATTTGTGTACGCGAGCTGCAGCGTTTGCCAAGCTTTGCACGCGATCTTGTTGCGATGCTACTTGAAGATGTGCCTTCGACTGAGGTCCCTAAGCAATGACAGCAACAAATTGTTCATTGACCTCGGTTGTCTTGGCATCAGGCAACGCCGGGAAATTGCGCGAATTTGACGCCTTGTTGAGCCCGCTGGGCATCAGACTGATTGCACAAGGCACGTTGAATATTCCCGATGCGCCCGAGCCGCATCCCACATTTATCGAAAACGCGCTCGCCAAGGCGCGCCATGCCAGCTTGTTGTCGGGCCTGCCGGCCTTGGCCGATGACTCGGGCCTTTGCGTCGCGGCGCTCAACGCAGAGCCCGGTATCCATTCTGCTCGGTATGCCGAAGCTGAGCACGGCTCGCGTAGTGATGCAGCCAACAATCAAAAGCTGGTGCGCGCATTGCAAGGGCAGAGCAACCGCCGCGCGTGGTACGTTGCCGTATTGGTGCTGGTCACTCGCCACGATGACCCGCAACCGGTTGTTGCCGAGGCCAACTGGTTTGGGCAGATTGTCGATCAACCGCAAGGCGCAAACGGCTTCGGGTATGACCCGTATTTTTATTTGCCCGAGCAGGGCTGCACAGCAGCAGAGCTTGACCCCGCGCTTAAAAATCAAATCAGCCACCGCGGGCAAGCCTTGCAGCAATTGTTTAAGCAGCTTGCGGCGCGTGGTTTAGTGACGGCAGCGCAGCGCCCATGAGTCGTGTGATTCCGATTGCGAACGCGCAGCAGCCAAAGGTGGGCGCAATCGCAGACATCGCGGATCGCCCGCGCTTGAGTGCGTTACCGCCTTTGTCAGTGTATGTGCACGTGCCGTGGTGCGTGCGCAAGTGTCCGTATTGTGACTTCAACTCACATGAGCAACCGGCAGTGCTTCCTGAGGCGCGCTATCTTGATGCGCTACAAGCGGATCTTGAACAAGCCTTACCCGACATTTGGGGCCGGCAGGTGCACACCGTTTTTATTGGCGGTGGCACCCCTAGCTTGTTGAGCGCTGAGGGGATTGATCGCTTATTGGCGATGTTGCGCTCACATTTAAATCTTTGGCCTGATGCCGAAATTACACTCGAAGCCAATCCAGGTACTGCGGAAGCCGAACGCTTTAGGTCTTACGCAGCCAGCGGGGTGAACCGGATTTCACTGGGGATCCAGTCGTTTGATGATGCCAAATTATTGGCCTTGGGTAGGGTGCATGATGGCGGGCAGGCTCGTGCAGCGATTGACATGGCGCAGCGTGCGGTCGGGCGTGTCAATTTAGATTTGATGTTTGCACTGCCGGGTCAAACGCTTGCGCAATGTGAGCAAGATGCGCGCGAGGCGCTCAGTTTTGGCATCGAACATTTGTCGATGTATCACTTGACCTTCGAGCCCAATACCGTCTTCGCCAAGTATCCACCTGCCGTGCCTGATGATGAGCTTGCCTGTGACATGCAAGAGACCATCGTGTCCTTGGCGCAGAAGGGTGGTTTTGAACGCTATGAGGTCTCGGCGTTTGCCAAGCCGGGCGCGCGTGCGCGCCACAACATGAACTACTGGGAGTTTGGCGATTATTTAGGAATTGGTCCTGGCGCGCACGGCAAGCTCTCGTTTCACGATCGAATTGAACGGCAGACCCGCCAACGTCATCCCGAAAACTGGATGCGTGCGGCCCTTGCGCGCGACGCCACACACATCACCCAAAGGCGGCAACTCAAAACGGCCGAATTACCCTTTGAGTTCATGCTAAATGCCCTGCGGCTCGAAAAAGGCGTGGCGTCCTCGCTGTACACTGAGCGCTGTGGGTTACCGATCGCGTCAATGAACAAAGCTTTGCTGTTAGCCACGCAAAAAGGTTTGTTGGTCGACGATCCGTTGCGTTTGCAGGCAACCGAGCTAGGCTGGCGGTTTCTGAATGAATTACAAGCGTTATTTTTATAAAATCACTAGTTTAGTGCATGCAATTGTATTTAATGCACTATATTGGTGCTTAACCTGCACTTTTTTGGGCATTTTTGGTTCAAAATGTCTGGCACGAATGTTGCTTATTATCAATCAAGATAATTCGCATCATCTTTTAATTAATAGTCATCATTTTCATTTTCCGGAGTCAGTATGAGCACCTCTCAAGATGTTCTGAAGAAGATTGCCGAAGACGAAGTCAAGTTTGTCGACTTTCGTTTTACGGACACCATGGGCAAAGAGCAACACGTTTCGGTTCCTGTCAGTCAGATGAATACCGAAAAGTTTACCGAAGGCCACGCGTTTGACGGTTCGTCAATTGCTGGCTGGAAAGGCATCGAAGCCTCGGACATGCTTCTGATTCCCGATCCAAATACCGCGCACATGGACCCGTTCCGTGAAGAATCAACCATGATTCTGACCTGCGATGTGGTCGAGCCTTCAGACATGAAGGGCTACGATCGCGATCCACGTTCGCTTGCCAAGCGCGCTGAAGCCTATTTGAAAGCCAGTGGTTTGGGTGATACCGCCTTTTTTGGTCCTGAGCCAGAGTTCTTTGTCTTTGACGGCGTGACTTGGGGCGACGATATGTCGGGCTGCCACGTCAAGATCAAGTCAGACGAAGCACATTGGTCAAGCAGCATTGACTCAGAGGGCGGCAACATGGCTCATCGTCCACGCGTCAAGGGCGGTTACTTCCCAGTTCCTCCGGTTGATTCGATGCAAGATATGCGTTCAGAGATGTGCTTGTTGCTTGAAGAAGCTGGCATCCCTGTCGAAGTGCATCACCACGAAGTGGCTGGCGCTGGTCAGATGGAAATCGGCACTAAGTTCAGTACCTTGGTGACACGTGCCGACTGGAACCAAATCCTCAAGTACACAGTACACAACGTTGCGCACGCTTACGGCAAAACAGCCACGTTCTTGCCAAAGCCTGTTGTCGGTGACAACGGTTCAGGGATGCACGTTCACCAGTCAATCTGGAAAGATGGTCAGAACCTGTTTGCAGGCAATGGCTACGCTGGCTTGTCTGAATTTGCGCTGTATTACATAGGTGGCGTCATCAAGCACGCTCGTGCGCTCAATGCAATTACCAATCCTGGCACAAACTCGTACAAGCGTTTGGTTCCGCACTACGAAGCCCCTGTGAAGCTTGCTTACTCTGCACGCAATCGCTCAGCATCGATTCGTATTCCTTACGTCGCCAATCCGAAAGGTCGTCGTATCGAAACACGTTTCCCTGATCCGCTTGCTAACCCATACTTGGCGTTCTCGGCCTTGATGATGGCAGGTCTTGACGGCGTGCAAAACAAGATTCACCCAGGCGATCCCGCAGACAAAAATCTGTACGACTTGCCACCCGAAGAAGATGCAAAGATCCCAACAGTTTGCAGTTCGCTCGAGCAAGCGCTCGAAGAACTCAACAAAGACCGCGAGTTCTTGACCCGCGGTGGGGTGTTTAGTAACTCAATGCTGGATGCCTACGTGGATCTGAAAATGCAAGAAGTGAATCGCTTGCGTATGACGACCCATCCCGTCGAATTCGACATGTACTACAGCTTGTAATTTGCTGTTTAACCCTGGAGTCGGGTCTGTAGTGGCCCGAATACCATGTACTCCGCTGAAGCCTTCGATTTACTCTCTACGACAGTTCTTTTATTGAACTCGGCTGGAGAAGTTGTAGAGGCGAATGCGGCAGCAGAAGTGATGTTTGGGCGGTCTCGGCGCAACTTATTGGGGCAGCCGGCCGCCTTTTTGTTTGATCGCGACAATGCGCTTGCGCACTCGATTCAACAGGCCTGCCTTGGCGAGGTTGCGGATTGCCGGCAATTTGCTCGCTTGCGGCGTGGTGCAGAGACCGTTGAAGTTGCGGTCACTTCTGTGGCCTTGTCTCAGCCGCACTGGTCTGCTTTGATAGAAATCAAAGACTTAGAGCAGCGGGTACTGGTCGATCGCAGTAGTCGCCTAGTCGACGAAATTGATACCCAACACGAACTGTTGCGCAACCTGGCGCATGAGGTAAAAAACCCACTCGGTGGCTTGCGCGGCGCGGCCCAGCTTCTAGAGTCAGAATTGCCCGACCCAGCTTTGCGTGAATACACCAGCGTCATTATTTCAGAGGCCGACCGCCTGCAGGCGTTGGTTGATCGACTTGCCGCGCCGCAACGCATGCCGGTGCAGTGGCAAGCAGTCAATATCCATGAGATTTGCGAAAGAGTATGTGCCCTGGTGCGCGCTGAGTTTCGCGAAGTGGCATTGTTGCGTGACTACGATGCCTCAATGCCAGAGTTTCGGGCAGATCCGGCTCGGGTGATGCAAGCGCTTCTCAATATTGTTCGCAATGCCGCGCAGATTATGACTGGGTTTCACCCAACGCAGTCACCCCACATTACGATCAAAACTCGTATTGCGCGCCAGGTGCTGTTGCGACACAAACAACACCGTTTGGCAGCAGTTGTCACGGTGACCGATAACGGACCAGGCGTACCTCAGAGTTTGAAAGAGCGCATTTTTCATCCGCTTGTCACGGGGCGTGATGGTGGTACGGGGCTTGGCTTAAGTCTCGCGCAGGATTTTATCCAACAACATGGCGGTGTGATTGAGTTTGAGTCTCAACCCGGGCACACCGAGTTTCGTTTGCAATTACCTATGGAGCCTCTTTGATGAAACCAGTTTGGATCGTGGATGATGATCAAGCTATTCGCTGGGTGCTTGAAAAGGCGCTGAGCCGTGCCAATATACCGACGCGTAGTTTTGTAAACGCCTCTGAGGTGTCTACGGCCTTGAAGCTCGAGTCTCCTTCGGCGCTCGTCTCTGATATCAGAATGCCGGGCACGGATGGCTTGGCACTGCTGAAAGAAGTCAAAGAGAAATATCCCACGCTGCCGGTCATCATTATGACGGCGTATAGCGATCTTGGCAGCACCGTGTCTGCCTTTCAAGGTGGGGCGTTTGATTACCTCGCCAAGCCTTTCGATATTAACGAGGCGGTGGCGCTCATCTCGCGCGCAATGCAAGAACCCTCGGCAGAAGAGCTCTCGGCACAACCAGCAGCTGCTACTGCTCTTGTCACCGATAAAGGCATGTTGACGCAGTCGGCCTCGGTCGCGATGCAAGAGGTGTTTCGAGCGATCGGGCGCCTAGCGCAATCAAACGTCACAGTGTTGATTACTGGCGAGTCTGGTACAGGTAAAGAGTTAGTGGCGCGCGCGTTGCACAGTCATGGTGCGCGCTCAAAAGGGCCATTTGTTGCCTTGAATACTGCTGCCATCCCGCGTGATTTGCTCGAAGCTGAGTTGTTTGGGCACGAGCGCGGCGCCTTCACGGGCGCTAACGCCTTGCGCCGAGGTCGTTTTGAAGAAGCGGGTGGTGGAACGTTATTTTTAGATGAAATCGGCGATATGCCCTTTGAATTGCAAACGCGCTTGCTGCGCGTCTTGTCTGAAGGAACCTTCTATCGGGTAGGAGGCGCACAGCCGGTACGCGTTGACGTGAGGATTGTGGCCGCAACCCATCAGCCGCTTGAAGAGCGCGTTCAAGAGGGCAAGTTTCGCGAAGATTTGTTTCATCGCTTGAATGTCATTCGCCTGAGATTACCCGCGCTGCGTGAAAGGCGCGAAGATGTCGCCGATCTTGCCAAGCATTTTTTGTCGGTGTCAGCCAGAGCAGTGGGTGTTCCCGTCAAGCGCCTGTCGGAGTCGGCTGTGCACGCGCTTGCACAATTCGACTATCCAGGCAATGTCCGGCAGCTCGAAAATTTTTGTCACTGGTTGACCGTCATGGCTCCTGGGCAAACGGTCGAGATGGGGGACCTACCGCCAGAAGTCCGCGCAGTCAAAACTGGCGCGACACGCGTTGGCTCAGGCCACGATTTAGGTGGCGTCAATCACACTTGGCAAGAGCTGCTAGCGCTTGATGCAAACGTACGCTTGTCGCGCTCAGAACCAGAAGTCTGGACCGCGTTAACGCGTCAATTTGAGCGCGCGTTATTACAGTCTTCGCTTGAGGTCTGTCGAGGCCGTCGGGTTGAGGCCGCTGCACGTCTCGGGATGGGTCGCAACACCATTACACGTAAGTTGCGAGAGTTAGGGATGGATCCGGTCGGGGCTGACTCCGAGGCGTGACGGGTGGGCGGTACAATTCAGCAGTCAACTGAAGGAAAGCCCACATGTCAAAGTCAGTCATTCACACGAACGCCGCTCCGGCAGCTGTCGGCCCGTATTCGCAGGCCATTGTTGCCCCAGCGGGCCGAACCGTCTATTTATCGGGTCAAATTGGCCTGGTACCCGCAACGGGCAACATGGTCTCAGAGAATTTTGAGGCACAGGTTCGTCAGTCTTTTGCCAATATGCAAGCGGTCATTGAGGCTGCTGGCGGTCGTTTAGACAGTATCGTCAAACTAACCTTGTTTTTAACCGACTTAGGTCAATTTGCAATTGCCAATGGGATCATGGCTGAGTTGCTGCCTGAGCCATTTCCGGCGCGCTCAACCGTTGGCGTCGCAAGTTTGCCAAAGGGTGCTCAGTTTGAGATTGAAGCCATCATCGTCGTTTAGCGCGTAATCAAAGCGATTTTGTCGTGGGTACAGCTCAGCACACCCCAGCAAAGGGTTTGGCACGTCCTAAAGCCGTTGCCACGACTAAACAAAAGCTAGAGCGTTTGGGCCTGGTCAGTGCGCAGGATTTAATTTTGCACTTGCCACTTCGTTACGAAGACGAAACCGAGATCATGCCGATTGCTACCCTTCGCCCGGGTCGCTCTGCGCAGATTGAGGCCGTGGTGATCCGGTCTGATGCCAGCTACCAACCGCGTCGGCAATTGACTGCAGTCGTACAAGACGAAACCGGTGAGATTGGGCTGAGATGGCTCACGTTTTATCCTAACCAACAACAACAGATGCAGGTTGGCCGGCGCTGGCGCATTCGGGGCGAAGTCCGTGGTGGCATGCATGGGTATGAAATCATTCATCCCAAAGTCACGGTTGCAGATTCGCCCTTGCCAGCGGCGTTGACGCCTGTGTACCCGACCACAGATGGTTTGTCTCAGCCAAGTTTGCGTAAAGCGATTGGGCAGGCACTCGAACAAGTCGAACTCAGTGATACCCTCGAACCCGAACTCGTCAAACGACTGGGGCTGCAGAGTTTTGGTGAGGCGATCCGCACGCTTCATGCACCGACACCCGACATGGACGCGCATGCCTTAATTGAGCACACGCATCCGTCGTGGCTGCGTATTAAGTTTGATGAACTGTTGGCACAGCAACTGTCGTTGGCGGCGGCCCGCGATGCGCGTCGGAGTTTGCGTGCAAAAATCTTGTCCAAGAACCCAAAGCCTGACAGCCTGTGCGCGCGCCTGCTGCAATCCTTGCCTTTTCATCTGACTCCAGCGCAGCAACGCGTGACCAATGAGATCAGCGCCGATCTGCAACGCGAGTTTCCGATGTATCGCTTGTTGCAGGGGGATGTCGGTAGTGGCAAAACGGTAGTGGCAGCGCTTGCCGCCTTGCAGGCAATCGATGCCGGTGCGCAGGTCGCCCTCATGGCGCCAACCGAAATTTTGGCCGAACAGCATTTTCAAAAATTGAAAGTTTGGTGTGAACCGCTTGGGATTGAGGTGTGCTGGTTGACCGGCAGCATCACACCCAAAGCACGTAAAATCGCAAATGAAGCGATTTCAAGCGGGCGGGCGCGCTTAGTTGTTGGTACCCAAGCGTTGATTCAAGACACGGTCGAATTTTGTGACTTGGGTCTGGTGATTGTTGACGAGCAACACCGTTTTGGTGTTGCCCAGCGTCTGTCGTTGTCGAAAAAGGGCGAAGAGTTCGCGACCAATGACTGGATCCCGCACCAACTGACCATGAGCGCCACGCCCATTCCACGCACGCTGGCCATGACGTTTTACGCCGATCTTGAAGTGTCATCGATTGACACCTTGCCGCCGGGGCGCACGCCCGTCGTGACAAAATTAATCTCGAGCGCGCGGCGCGAACAAGTGCTCGGTCATGTGGCGCAGGCCTGCGCCACAGGGCAACAGGTGTACTGGGTGTGTCCGTTGGTTCAAGAAAGTGAAACTCTTGATTTACAAACTGCGGTCGACACGCACCTTTCCTTGACTCAAGCTTTGCCTGACTATACCGTTGGCTTAGTGCACGGGCAATTGCCGACTGCCGAAAAGGCCTCGGTCATGAAAGCGTTTCGCGAAGCGCAAATCAACGTCTTAGTGTCCACAACTGTCATCGAAGTGGGTGTCGACGTTCCCAATGCCTCGCTCATGGTGATTGAGCACGCCGAGCGGTTTGGCCTGGCGCAGTTGCACCAGTTACGTGGTCGTGTTGGGCGCGGCGTCGCAAAATCGGTGTGTGTGTTGCTGTACCAAACGCCGCTGTCTATGTTGGCGCGTGAACGTCTACGAGCGATGTACGAAACCCAAGACGGCTTTGAAATCGCGCAACGCGATCTTGATCTGCGTGGGCCTGGTGAACTCTTAGGCTCAAAACAGTCAGGGGTGACATTGCTGCGCTTCGCAGACCTTGCAACCGATAGTGCACTTGTGGTCGCAGCTCGCGAAACCGCGACAGAGTTACGGGCAAAGGCGCCGCATATTGTCGAACGCCACTTAGCACGCTGGATGCGCGGGCGTGAAGATTTTTTACGTAGTTAGTTCACTGACAAGGCGCACTGGTTGATGGTCAGACTCACGCAACGTCTTTGGTTATACGGCCGCTTAGTGCGTATCGACAAACCAATTGGTATTTTGTTATTGCTGTGGCCAACGCTGTGGGGCCTTTTTGTGGCCGCTCAGGGTTGGCCGAGCCTCAAGCTATTAGTCATTTTTGTACTCGGTACCGTCTTCATGCGTTCGGCTGGTTGCGCCATGAACGATTATTTTGATCGAGATGTAGACCGGCACGTCAAACGGACTGAACAACGTGTCTTGACCGCTGGTCTGATTGAACCGCACGAGGCGTTATGGGTGGCGGCAATCTTGGGGCTGTTGAGCCTGATGCTGATTTGGTCGTTGAACGGGCTCACACTTGGCCTGGCTGTGATCGCGGCCATCTTGGCGGTGACCTATCCCTTGTTTAAGCGGTTTTTTGCGATTCCACAGGCGTATTTGGGGGTTGCCTTTGGTTTTGGCATACCCATGGGTTTTGCTGCCACGCTCAACTCGGTGCCGCTGGTGGCGTGGCTGATGTTATTGGCGAATATTTTTTGGGCGATTGCCTACGACACTGAATACGCGATGGTTGATCGAGACGACGATATTCGTCTGGGCCTTAAAACCTCAGCCATCACCTTCGGAAAATACGATATATTCTGTGTGGCTCTTTGCTACGCCTGTACCTTGCTGTTGCTCGGCTGGGTGGGGCACCTGCTGTCTTATGGGTGGCCCTATGTGTTGGGGCTGTTGGCCAGCGCTGGGTTAGCTGCGCTGCATCTTGCCTGGATCAGGCACCGCACGCGCGAGGCGTGCTTTCGTGCGTTTTTGCACAATACCTGGATCGGCTTTGCCGTATTTTGCGGTATCTTTGCGCAGACGATTGTTTTTTCTTGATTTTTAAAAGACTTGAAATGAATCATATCCCTTCGGTCGCTTTCATCGGCGGCGGCAACATGGCAAATGCTCTGGTTTCGGGCTTAGTGGGGCAGGGCTGTGCGACCTCGCAGTTGCACGTTCTCGAGGTCGCTGAGGTCTTGCGTGAGCAGTGGCACGCGCGCGGCATCAGCGTTGCTCAGGCACCAGACGCCTCGTTATCTACACAACAAGTCTGGATCTTCGCGGTCAAGCCACAACAAATGCGTGAAGTCGTGTTGCAATGCAAACCCTGGCTCAAACCAGATACCTTGGTGATTAGTATCGCCGCTGGCATTTCTTTACAGTCTCTTTCCACTTGGCTTGGCTCGCCCGAGCAACCGTACACGCGCGTGGTGCGCTGTATGCCGAATACGCCCGCCTTGGTGCGTGCAGGAGTAACCGGAATGGCGGCTGTCGAAGGCTTAGCCAAAGAACAGAAAGACATTGCCACACACTTGTTGAGCGCTGTTGGGCAAGTGGTGTGGGTCGATAACGACCAAGCCATCGACGCGGTAACAGCCTTGTCAGGCAGTGGTCCGGCCTACGTATTTTTGTTTTTAGAGTCTTTGATGGCTGGGGCGCAAGCCTTAGGGTTATCGGCAGAGCAGGCGCGCACGCTTGCCCTCGCGACCTTATCTGGTTCAACACAGTTGGCAGCTGAGTCGACTGAGACACCCGCGGTCTTGCGCGAGCGCGTGACCTCAAAGGGGGGGACTACCGCCGCCGCCTTAGATGTGTTTGCTCAACAGCATTTCTCAACGATCATCGCGCAAGCGATGGCTGCAGCCAACGACCGCGCGGCTGAACTTTCTAAAGAGTTTGGTCGCTAGTCTTTCACTTTATTTTTAGAAGAAAAATTGCATGAAAAAAATACTTATCTCGTTGGTTGTGATCGTTGTTATTGCTGTGTCGGGTTGGCTGGGCGCCAGTATCTACGTGGGCCGCACGGTGGCGACGATGGTCGCGAACCTGAGCGCGAAGGCTGGCCAGAATGCGGCCATTAGGATGGTGCAACCTGCGCATCGACAAGGTCTGCTGTCCTCGACCGGTCAATTTGAGATTCGGTTTAATGATGTCGCAGTTGATGCAAAGAGTGGTAATCAGATGTTTGCGCTGCAAGTCAACTATAGCGTTGAGAATCTGCTGTTGCCCTCTTCGTCGATGCGATTTAAGTGGGAAGTCAAGCCTGTTGGCAAATCAGGAACCGAGTTCAACCGTTTATTTGGCTCTGAAATCAAACTCACAGGGCAGGGCAAGCTAGCGTATGGTGGCAAAGCCTTATCGACCCTGAAGTTGCCAGAGCTCGCCATGAAGCAAGGTAAAGAGTTGTTTCATTTGTCTCCCTCAAGCGGCAATATTGCCTGGGGTGAGAAGACTGTCGCCCTGCAATGGAAAACCGATCGTTTGAGCTCGCGCGGCGAAGATCATGCACTTGATGTGCACGGCTTACAGTTTACGAGCGATATTCAAAATCGAGCGCGCGGGCTTGGAACCATGCACTTTGCGATCGATAAATTCAGCACCAAAACCGCAACCGCAGAGTCTGTTGCGGTTGACGTCGCCATCACGGAGAACAACGCCAAGCTAGAAGTCAGTGTGATTCCAAAGATCGCGAGCTTGACGGTTGCGGGCCAAAAGCTCAGCGAGCTATTGTTAGAGTTGGCGGTCAAGGGTCTGGATATTGCAAGCGTCGATACACTGTCTGCGATCAGCACCGATTCGAATGACTTTCGAAACTTGACCGCTGACGAACAGGCTCGCGCCAGCGGTGCGTTGCAAAATTTGGTTGCCAAAGGTTTTTCAATCGGTTTGCCAAAAATTTCTGCCAAGATGGGAACTGGCTCAATCAAGGGCGACCTCTTGATCGAAGTCAGTCAGCCTGCTGGTGCGGCCGCTGGCAAGTTCTCGCTGGTTCAGTCGCTCAAGGCGAATGGCAAGATTGAGGCGCAAGGGCGAATCATTGACAATACACAAAAGCGTCTAGCCCTCATGCTCGGGTTGGCGACTGAGACGCGTGAAGGATTGCGGGCAAACTTTCAATTAGCCAACGGTTCGATCAGGGCGAACGGAAAATCTTACGATATAAAAGATAACCTTGCATACTTCGATGAAATGATCAACGCTAAGTTATATCCAAAGTGATGGCGCTTGCTTGAAAATGAGTCGGCTCAACGCTAAGTGATATCCAACGTGCTGGTGCTTATTTGAACGCGAGGCGACTCAATCTTGAGTTGTCTCACGTTGAGTGCGTTGCAAAGTCATTAGATGATCGGGGCAAGCAGTTTTGGTAGTTCAATGCGCACTTTTAAACCAGGCTGCGCATCTTCAATGAATAAGGTACCGTCGTGCAGGTGCGTGAAGGCTGACACGATTGACAGCCCTAAGCCGCTACCAGGGCGGTTTGAACTCAAACGGTAAAAGCGTTGCACGACTTTGGTGCGTTCGTGTGCTGCGATACCAGGTCCGTTGTCTTGCACGATGATTGAAACCGCTTGTACCGTTTCTCTGACCTGTATCTTGATCGCTGCGGGTGATCCTGCGTATTTAAGGGCATTGTCAATGAGATTTGCCAAGATACCGGCTAATAAGTCTTTGTCACCATGCAGTGTTGGCTCACCTTCAATATCAACGATGAGCGTAATGCCAAGGGCTTCGGCGGCGGCGTCGTAAAGCTCTAGCAAGTCGGTCACGACAGTGCGCAGCACGACCGGCTCGAAAGGTTGCCGGCGGGTTCCGGATTCGGCCTCGGCGATCTGTAAGAGCTTTTCTAGTACGACAATTAAATCGTCGATCGCACCAATCGCGAAATGCCCGGCATTTTCAAGTTTTCGTTGCTCAGGTACGCCTCGCAAGGCCTCTTCGAGATGACCTCGAATGAGGCCGAGCGGGGTACGCAAGTTGTGCGCGATAGTGTTTGAGACATGACGAACACCTTCCATCAAGTGTTGAATTCGATCAAGCATGCGGTTGATATCTGCGCTTAACCGATCAAATTCGTCAGGGGTGCCTGAGAGCACGATACGACGATCAAGATTGCCGGCTTCGATCTCTTGAGTGGTTTGCCGAATCGCCCAAATTCGTCGCTCGAATTGATGGCGAAACACGAACGTTGCGAGAATCGCCAGCAATATGGCGCTGACACCGCCAATCGCTACGGCGCGCCCAATCAAGTTACCAATTTCGCTTAAGTCTTGCATGTCACGCCCCACCACCAAAAGCGCACCATCACTCAGTTTATGCAAGCGGATTCGGCTTGGTACTAGTCGATCACCGCGATTCACCATGCGGTCTATGATTTGATCAAGTGGTGCAGACAGTTCGCTCCAACCCGAGATATTGCCAGCCAGTTTTTGACCTGCTGCGTTAGTGAGTAGTAAGATTTCTACGTCGGAATCAACGCCATCGCTGAGTGTGGATTCGATCCGCTGCGCAACGACAGACAGTCCTTTGCTTTCGGCATCTTCGCTAAATTTTTCAGTGATAGACGTGATTTTGCTGTCAATGTTGCGTGCCAATAGCCCGAGCGATACGAAGTAAAACACCGACGACAGCACCAACACCGACGCAACCACAAGACCGCCACAAAGCAAAGCAAGACGGAAAGCGACTGAATGCCAGATTCTATCCATCTAAACCAAACCTGTAGCCGACACCGCGCACGGTGTGCACCAGTGGTGTGCTGTGTCCTTTATCGATTTTGTTGCGTAAACGGCTGACTTGAACGTCGATGACATTTGTGCCAGGATCAAAGTGAAAATCCCAGACAGACTCAAGCAACATCTTGCGCGTTACAACTTGTCCCTGATTGCGAACCAAGTATTCAAGCAATTTAAACTCGCGGGGCTGCAGAGTGATCGGTTGACCTGCTCGCTCAGCCTTACGTGATAACAAATCGAGTGTTAAGTCTGCAAGCCTGAGCTGCCGGCTGTCGTGCGTGGCTTGAACAGAAGGGTTCGCGCGTCGAATCAGCGCCTCGAGGCGAGCCAGAAGTTCGGGCAAGGCGAAGGGTTTAGTCAGATAATCATCGCCCCCTTCACGTAAGCCCCGGACGCGATCGTCTAAACTCGCGAGCGCGCTCAACACAAGAACTGGGGTTTGCACGGCTGCCAGCCGAACAGCTTTGATGATGTCGAGCCCGTCTTGCTCACGCGGCAACATGCGGTCAACGATCACGATGTCCCATTGCTGCTCAAGGGCAAGCCTGAGAGCCTGGTCAGCTTGATCGGCATGCGTCACCGTATAGCCGGCTTCTTCAAGCCCTTTGCTTAGGTAACGAGCCATGTCTTGCTCGTCTTCGATCAGCAAGAGGCGGGTGGTTGGAGTGGTCGGTAGCATTGTTGAAATATTAACCTGTTGTACTAGCGAACCTGATATGAAGCTGTTTAAGGCATACTAATGATTCGCATTACCAATTAAATGTCTGTCGCTATGTTTTTTAGTCACAAAGTTCGGCTGAGTGAGTGGGTGACTGCCCTATGGGCACTAGCCTTTCTGTGCTCGCCGAGTTTGACCGTCGCGAACGCAAACGAGTTCGAGCACTTTACGGCGAATGTGCAGTCAACGTGGGTCTGGCAAAAACATCCCGGTTTTTCGTCGCCTTACTCAGGGGTGAGCAGTTTGAATCCCAAAAGTGAGCTTGTTTACACGCTCACCGGCACCGCATTTTTAGGTGCACGCCCCTGGAAAGGCACTGAGTTTTTTCTCGACCCCGAGGTGACCCAAGGTGGTCCTTTCTCTGGGTTAAGAGGCTTTGGCGGCATGACGAACGGCGAGGCACAAAAGGCGGGTAACGGCGACCCGACAACTTATTGGGCCCGCGCTTTTATGCGCCAGACCTTTGGCTTTGGCGGTGGCACCGTTGAGCGAGAGGCGAGCTTCAATCAGTTTGCAGAGTCTGTGGATAAGCGACGCCTGGTGTTTACCGGTGGCGTCTATGCAATTACTGATATCTTTGATCAAAACGCCTTTGCGCACGACCCACGTACCCAATTCATGAACTGGGCAATGATGGATTATGCCGCCTGGGATACTCCGGCGGATGCACGTGGCTTTACAAGGGGTGTTGCGCTTGAGTACTACCACGATGACTGGGCCTTCAGGATCGGTCGCAACTTATTGCCAGTTGAGTCAAACGGTTTACAGTTGAATGGTGATTTTTCAAATTCATATAGCGACAATGCCGAAATCGAGCACGCTCACGAATTTTTTGGGCAACCGGGTCGCCTGCGTGTTTTAGGTTTTCGCAATGTCGCTAAGTTTGGAAACTTCAATGACGCCCTGAGTTACGCGCGTCAGTTTGGTGGCACCCCTGATGTGGGCAATGTGCGCAAAGAGCAGTCCAAATACGGCTTTGGTATCAGCCTTGAGCAAAATGTAACCGACAGCATTGGGTTGTTTGCGCGTTACAGCTGGAACAACGGCGTCACAGAAGGTTATTCATTTACGGATGTGAACAATTCAGTTTTGGTAGGTGTTTCGCTGAAAGGTACGGCTTGGGCCAGACCGGACGACGTGCTGGGTTTGGCGTATGCCTCAAACGGCATCTCGGACGCGAATCGCGAGTATTTGTCAGCAGGCGGTAATAATTTTTTCTGTGGAGACGGCAAGCTGAACTATCGGCGCGAAGGCATTTTTGAAATCTACTACAGCGCAAAAATTCACAAGTCACTTTGGGCGACCGCAGATTACCAACGCATTCAAAACCCGTGTTTCAATGCAGATCGTGGCCCGGTGAATGTTTTCTCGGTACGCTTGCATATCGAGTTTTAATGGATCTCGGTCGATTCGATGTCCCGAAAAAAAGGATCCTGAGGATCCTTTTTTCACTGACAAAATCAAAGTGGCTTAAACCGGCGTAAACGTAGGCACTGGTGGGCCGTCGCCTTCGGTTGGTTTGAACACCAATTTTACTTTTTGACCAATCTTTAGAGCAGCCAAATCACAATCGACGATTTGCGTCATCATCGTGACGCCTTCTTCGAGCGTGACATACGCGATGCAATAGGGGTTTGGATTGCCGCGTTGCATGACGCTTAACGAGTAAATCACGCCTTTGCCTGAGCCTTCTTTCCACTCGGTTTCACCGAAGCAGAAGGGGCAGAGTGCACGTGGATACCAGTGTGGCTTTTTGCACGAGGTACAAAATTTAACCAAAAATTTACCGGTACGTGCTGCATCCCAAAAGGGTTCGTTGCCGGGTTCTTTGGCGGGTGCGGGAAGTGGGTTGGGTTGATACATCATGGTCATGATTATGCACGCTCCAGAATCAGGGTTGCACTGCCGTGACGCGCGCCAAGCAGGCCGCCTGTACCGTGTGCCAAGGCAAGATCGCAGTTTTTAACTTGTACGGCAGGATGGGCTTCGCCACGTAACTGACGCACAGCTTCGATCACTTTAGTGATGCCGCCGCGGTTAGCAGGGTGGTTGTTACACAAGCCACCGCCATCGGTGTTGAAAGGTAGTTTGCCCACACCTGAAATCAAGTTGCCATCCGACACAAACTTGCCGCCTTCGCCTTTTTTGCAAAAGCCAAGGTCTTCAAGTTGCATCAAGACCGTGATGGTGAAGCTGTCATAGATTGAGGCGTATTTGATGTCTTGCGGGGTAATGCCAGCTTCTTCAAAGGCTGCTGCACCCGAGCGGCGTGCGCCAGAGTAGGTCAAGTCAACATGACCGCCTAACTGACCTTTGGTGGCCTCGCCAGCGCCGCGCACTTTGACGAGTGGGCGCTTGAGTGATTTGGCAATATCAGGATGCGCGACGATCAGTGCGCCACCGCCATCGCTGACCACGCAGCAATCAAGGCGGTGCAGCGGCGTTGAGACGAGCGGTGAATTCACCACGTCTTCAACGGTCACCACATCGCGCAGCATGGCGTGAGGATTATGTTGAGCATGGTGCGAAGCAGCGACTTTGATCCAGGCCAACTGCTCTGCAGTGGTGCCGTATTCGTACATGTGTCGCGCTGCGACCATAGCATAGCTATTGACAGTTACCGGGCCAAATGGCGCCTCAAACGGCACGTCGGGAATATCAACTCCCCAGCTACGTGGCTGCATGCCAGAAGAACCAGCCGATCGTGGACGGCCTGCCAAGGTGATGAGTGCAATTTTGCATTTGCCAGCGGCAATCGCCTGAGCGGCGTGAGAGACGTGGATAAGGTACGAACAGCCGCCCGTCTCGGTCGAATCGACATGGCGCAGGTTGGTGAGCCCCATGTAATCAGCCATGTTCAGCATGCCTAAGCCAGGGGCATCGCCCGCGCAGTAGTAGCCGTCAATGTCGCTGAGCGACAGTCCGGCGTCGGCTAGCGCGCCTTTGGCAGACTCGGCATGGATTTGAGCAACCGATTTATCGGGTGCTTTGCGAGTAGGGTGCTCATAGGCACCAACGATATAAGCTTTGTCTCGTATGGTCATGGGTCGTTGTATTTATCAAGAGTCAAAAAAATAGTGCTGAGTGAGGCACTCACCAACTAGCTTTTTACCACTGATGCGAGCTTGCGTGTAGCGCGCGGGGGTGGGAGGTTTATTTTTTTAAGTTTGGGTGTGGTGTGCTGGGCGGGCACTTCAAACTTTTGAGGCTCTACGGGTGAGGGCCGATACGCCCAACATGAGCCATCCAAGCATGAGTGCCACGCCACCTGTCGGCGCTACAGCTGTCGCCTGAGCCATCGAAAATAGATATTTAAGCTCGATTGAGCCACAAAACAGCACGATGCCAATCAGCAACAAGCTACGGGCGAGCAGGGCAGCCTTACCTGGTAAGCCTGTGGCATACAGTATGGCTAGGGCGTGAATCAGTTGATACAGCGAGGCACGTTCAAGAGCTTGTGCGGCCTGGGCCTCAGCGATAGCGTGCGCGGCGATCGCGCCAAGCGCAACGGCCGTCAGGCCAAGCAGGGCTGCGGTCACGCCCCAGGCGGGATGGGCTGCAATAGAAGGGGTTGTGGGGCGTTGGGTAGTCATTGGCTGAGTTGACCTCGATAGGGGTGGCGAAGCATGAAAAGTGAGTTTGGCGGGGTCGGTCTCAAAAACCTGGAAGGGTGTGTCTGGCCGTCTGACAGGCCCAAGCTCACATTAACGCTAAAATAACCGCCTTGGCAGCGGACTCTTTGAGGTAGCAATGTTGAATCATTTTAAATGGCTTGCGGTGGTGATGCCTGTGCTGACAGCGGGCTGCATCGGCATCAATTCTAGTAGCTCACCTAAAGATACCTTTACGCTGCCTCGTTCTTATCAAGAGGTTTACAAGCTTGCAACGCTGCAAGCGCTGCAATGTTGGGGTAACGACGGCGAGTTTCCGATTAAAGGGCAGCTTGATACCGCGACGCGCACAGCCCAAGTGGCTGTAACAGGTGGCTTGGGTGGCAGTCGCTACGGCCAGGTCGATATTCGGGCTCTCGATGACCAAAACTCTGAAATCACCACCACTGTTGCCGGTCTTAATATTTGGGATACCCCAGCGCTGGCTGCCATGCGCGCTGCGTTGCAATTTGGCGTATCAACCTGCACTGACTATATTCCTAGCGCCCAGCCTGCTAAAAAATCTTAACTTTATAAAGTGAATTGTTTCTGAAATGTTTGAACCCTCTACTTACTTCGGTCTTGATATTCCTTATTTGAAATTTTTAGGCGTTGAGCCTGTCATGTGCGAAGACGATCGTGCCGTGACGCGTTTAAAAATTCGTGACGACTTACTCAACAGTCGCCAGGCGATCCACGGGGGTGCGTTGATGAGTTTGCTTGACTTCACGCTAAGTGCTGCGGGTCGTTCTGTAGATCCGCTGGGCTTGGGGATGGCAACAATCGATATTACGGTCAGCTGTTTTGAACCGGCAGTGACTGATTTAACGATTCAGGCGCGCTGTTTGCGACGTGGGTCGTCGATTGCGTTTTGTGAAGGTGAAGTGCTAGACACTGAAGGCAAGTTGATTGCGAAAGCGTCAGCATCTTTTAAAGTGCTAAAGGTGAAGCAGCCAGCGAAGGTGGCTTGAGTATTCGCTAGCCCCTTGCTGCTTTGCTTCGCAATGCGTTAGCCCAGCTTAGCTTTCACCAGTGCAGACAATGCTGACATATCGGCGCGGCCAGCAAGCGCTGGCTTTAAGATTGCCATGACTTTACCCATTGCAGGGTTACCTGTGATTCCTTGTGCTTGCACTTGAGCAAGGGCGGCGTCAATCGCGGCGTTGACTTCAGCCTCGGTTGCGGCTTGTGGCAAAAACTCTTTCAGCACAACCATTTCGGCAGTTTCTTGCGCGGCGGTTTCGGTGCGACCAGCTTGCTCATAAGCCGCGATAGATTCGCGACGCTGTTTGATTTGCTTTTCAATAATTGCAGTGACGTCTGCATCGGTGACGTCTTTGCGCTCGTCGATTTCTTTTTGTTTGATAGCCGCCTGTAAAAACCGCAGAGTCCCTAAACGCTCGCTCGCTTTTGCGCGCATGGCGTCTTTGACTGATTCTGCGATTCGAAGTTTGAGGTCTGACATGATGGGCTCGGTCGTTAAGAAAGAATAGCCGTTAGTATAAAGCCTCGACGCTGTCTAGGTTGACTGCCTTGCCTGTTTATCGGGTTTGCGCATTGTTAAAGTGACTGCTCGGCCCCAATCGTGGCCAGCAGGTGTGAGTGATCCTCGAAGCGTCCCACCAGCAAGTGTTGCGTGCCTTGCAAGTTTTGCCAGGTGCCGATGGCCGCCAAGAGTTGTGCCTGTAACAGTTCACGACGTTGGCGTACCGCCAGTTCAGCTCGCACGATCAAGTTGACCGAGCCAGTTTCGTCTTCGAGCGTGATAAAAATCACACCTTTGGCCGTTTGCGGGCGCTGGCGCATGGTGACCAGGCCACAGGCGCGTGCCAAGCGCCCCTGTGGAAATTGAGCCAACGTGGTCGCTTGTGCAAAGCGCAAGCGGGTGAGGGTTTGACGCAGCAAGGCTAAGGGATGACGCCCGAGGGTAAAACCCAAGCGCTGATAATCCGTCACAAGATCATGCGCCTCAGTGGGAGGCAAGAGCAAAGGTTGTTCGTCTTCGCTTGGTTCGGCCTCGCGCAACAGGCCCTTCGTTGCCACACTGGCTGCAGCATGCCAGGCCGCTTGGCGGCGATGTCCGCTTAACGTATGCAAGGCGCCGGCTAAGGCAAGTTGTTGCAAAACAGACTGATTGAGATCCGCACGTCGGCCAAGCTCTTGTGTATCAAGAAACGGCCCCGCTTGGCGCGCGTCAAGCAGAGCTTGCGCGGCGGCCTGCGGTAAGCCAAGGATTTGGTTCAGACCTAAGCGCACCGCTGGCCGTAGGCACGGCGAGGTTTGAATATCAGGCACTCGTTTAGATTCACCAAGCACACGCTTAGGTGCTTCAGACACACGCTTAGGTGCGCCAGGCAGCACGTCAGGGGATAACTTAGGTCCATCAAGCACCATTTCAAGCGTGCACTCCCACTCGCTTGTTTGAACATCAACGGGTAAAAGCTGTACGCCATGACGACGTGCATCTTGTATTAACTGCGAGGCCGCATAAAACCCCATCGGTTGTGAGTTCAATAGCGAAGCTAAAAAGGCTTCGGGCTCGTGACGTTTGAGCCACGCACTCACATAGGCGAGTAAGGCAAAACTCGCCGCATGACTTTCAGGAAACCCATACTCACCGAAGCCTTCGATTTGTTTAAAAATCGTTTCAGCAAATTCTGGTGTGTAACCATTGTTGAGTAAGCCATCGATCAATTTACGTCGAAACTGATCGATACCACCCTTGCGTCGCCAGGCCGCCATGGAGCGGCGTAGTTCGTCGGCTTGGCCTGCCGTAAAGCCAGCGGCAGCCATCGCAATTTTCATGACCTGCTCTTGAAAAATTGGCACGCCGAGCGTACGTTCAAGCACAGCACGCACCGCTCGACTGGGATAAGTAATCGCCTCAAGGCCTTGTCGTCGTCGCAGATACGGATGCACCATGCCCCCTTGAATAGGACCTGGCCGTACGATTGCAACTTCGATGACTAAGTCATAAAACTGTCGCGGTCGTAAGCGCGGCAGCATCGACATCTGCGCACGCGATTCAATCTGAAACACGCCTACCGTATCGGCAGCGCAAATCATGTCATAGGTGGGCCCATCATCATCCGGAATATCTTGCAAGCTAAAGTGCGGCAACTTGCGGCGCCAGGCGACCCATTCGAGGCTACGACGAATCACCGTCAACATCCCTAAAGCCAGGATGTCGACTTTTAATAATCCAACAGCATCCAAATCGTCTTTATCCCACTGCACGACGCTGCGCTGTGGCATGGCTGCATTTTCAATCGGCACCAAACGTGATAACAAACCGCGCGCCAACACAAAGCCGCCAGGATGTTGTGACAAGTGACGCGGAAACCCCATCAAGGCTTGCGCGAGTTCGGCCCACTGCTGTGTGACAGCAGCCTCGGCATCTAAACCGGCTTCAAACAGGCGATGGATTAAATTCTGTTTGCCATCCCACCAGCGATGTGATTTGGCAACTTGGTCAATGATCTGTGCGTCAATCCCCAAGGCGCGGCCGGTATCACGCAAAACACTACGCGGGCGGTAAGACGTCACCACGCCGGTTAAGGCGGCGCGTTGGCGGCCATATTTTTGGTAAAGATATTGAATGACCTCTTCGCGCCGCTGGTGTTCAAAATCCACATCAATATCTGGTGGTTCATTGCGCTCGCGGCTGATGAAACGTTCAAATAAGGCGTTACCGTTTGCAGGATTCACCGCGGTGATCCCCAGGCAATAACACACCGCCGAATTGGCGGCAGAGCCTCGTCCTTGGCACAAGATTTGTCGGCTTACCGCAAATTGCACCAGGTCATAGACAGTTAAAAAATATGTTTCGTAGCCAAGCTCTGTGATCAAGGCGAGTTCGTGTTTGATCTGCGCGCTAACATTTTCAGGGATGCCTGCAGGGTAACGTTTGTTTGCACCTTGCCAAGTTTGCTCATGCAGGTACTGCGCTGGGGTATATCCCTTGGGTACGACTTCTTCGGGGTATTCGTAGCGTAGTTCGTCAAGACTAAAGTGGCAACGTTCGGCGATGCAAATGGTTTGCAGTAAAAGCTCGGGTTCGTACAGATTGCTTAAGCGTAGCCGCGTGCGTAAATGTTGCTCGGCATTTGAGGCTAACTCATAGCCACATTGCGCGACGGTTTGACGTAAACGAATTGCCGTCAACACATCATGCAAGGCTTTGCGTGAACGCTTATGCATGTGAACTTGTCCGACAGCCACACAAGGGATATTGTGTGTATGAGCTAAGGTTTGAATCATCTGCAAACGCAGATTGTCTTGCGCGCGATGCAAGCGACTAATGGCTACCCAACAGCGGCTTGAAAAGTGTTGTGCCAGCCAGGTTAATTGAAGGGCGAGGTCGGCCGGCGTCACCTCTGGCTGAGGGATCAAAATGGCTAAGCAACCATCTACCACAACCTCGTGTGGACGCAACAGATATTGCCCTTTAACAGCTTGCATACGCCCGCGTGTAATCACTTCACATAAATTGCCATAGCCTTCGCGGTGTTGTGCAAGTAAAACGATGTTGTAAGCCGGTTGATCGCTTGGATCTAGGCGCAGTTCAGTGCCAATTAATAACTTTAAGTCTGTTTTTTTAGCCTCAAGATGAGCGCGCACAATGCCGGCTAACGAGCATTCATCTGTGAGCGCTAGCGCGTGATAGCCTAAGGCAGCGGCTTGTGCCACTAGGCTTTCGGGTGACGAAGCACCACGCAAGAACGTAAAGTTTGATAAGCAATGCAGCTCGGCATAGCCAGGCAAAAGGGTTGAAAAGTGCGCACCCATTAACCAAAGACGCCATGTAGAAACCAGCGCGCCAGCTCGGTATCACGTTCGCGATAGATCCAGTAGCGCACGGCCTGCTGGTCTTGTGCCACAAAATAGTCGCGTGCAATGCGTAAGTGATCCCACCACCCACTTTCAATACGTTCGGGGCCACGCAATAACTGCAACGGGCCATGGTAGATCGGACGATCATTGCGAACGTTAAGTAGAAGAGGCTCGGCTAATAACCAAAAAGGCCTTTCGCTTAAGGGTGCAGGCGTTGAACTGACTGTATCGCGTGTGGCTCGCGTAGCGGTCACAGACGTAGCTTGCGTGGTGATTGCGGATGCCGCAGATTTGATCGTTGTCGATGCAGCAGACTTGGTCGCTGTCGATACAGCAGATTTGGTCGCTGTCGATGCAGTTGGTCTGAGCGTCGAAGCGTCAAAGGGTACCCAATTGTTGGCGATTTCTGGGCGATGATCAGCTAGAGGCGCAGGTTGCAATATTTGTTCTGCGCCTAGTCGGGCAGACAGCAAATCTAACAGGCGTCGATAGTCGGCGGGCGTCTGTAATGGATCAGGAAATAACGTGGCGCTTCGAGCATTTTGGGGCGACAGAGCCTGACTACGCAAGGTCAGGGCGACGACAGGCCCGGCCAGATTTTGGCGCGACAGGCGTTCATGCAATAAGGGCATCAGTTGAGACATCAGCCAGACGGGTTCGCCAAAGGCGAGTTCAAGTGCGGTGGGTGGGCAGGCGTGGCGGCCGCGTTCGTGATGCAGTTCAAGCGTGGCACTGCGCAGCGCATATTGTTTGGCCGGTAGCCAAGTGAATAAGCTAAGCGCTAAGCGTTCTGCAAAAGAAGCCAGTGCTGTTGTGTGTTCAAGGCGATCCAGTAAATCGAGTTGTTCAATAAATTGCTCGGGGGCAAGGTAGGGGGCTTGGCGCCAAACCGCTTGCGTATAAGCTTGCTCAAGTTCAGTCAGTAATGCCGTACCCACGCGCCGTTGCAGACCGCTACGTGGCAAGGCACGCAAGCCCCCGAGGGTTTCGCAGCCAATCGCTTTGAGCCATACCAGATGAGGCTGTGCACTTTGCAGCATCGCGCACGGCAGCGGGTTGAGTAGGCGCTCGAGCGTCGGTTGACTGCAGGCATAGCGTGGCGAGTATTGTGCTGAGCGCTGTATCGAGTGCTGTGCTAAGTGCTGCGTTGAGTGCCGCGCAACTTGCGCCAACAGCCAAGCTCCGGTTGCCGTGGGCGCGACACCGCTTTGCACTTGCAGCGTTAAGCGTTTGAGTTGTTGTCGTAACCCTTGAACAATCTGACGAACACCACCAAACAACCGCAAGCTGTAGGTGACGTCGATCAAGAGCGTCTCGCGCGCGTGTTGATACACAGACGGCGAGTAGGCTAAAGCAACTTGGGCGGCTTGATCATAGGCATTTTGTTCGGCGCGTTGGTCTCTTGGATATAGTAAACACTCAGGTGCCAGACTGCGCACTGTTGCGCAGCGCATGCCTAATTTGAGGCCACATTGCTGCGCGCCAGGCGTCATAGCGATCAGAGCATCGTGTTCGAAGACGGCGGCAGCGCTGGGCTCAGTCAGCCAACGGAGTCGCCACGTGTCGAGGCTGAGGCTGTGCAGGTGCAGGCCGATCCATAAGGTCATGGGTAACAGTTGAAAAGAGTTCAGAAGGTGATGATGTGAGCGTGATAGGCTGCCCGCAGGCAGGGCCCCGTCGCTTAAGAATAGAGAGTGTGAGGGCACCTGTTGGTTCAGCAGACAACATGACCCGTAGCACCGCGGGTGAGGCTTCGGTTTGGACAGAGTGCGGACGAAACATAAAAAATAAAGTTTGACTGCTTTGCGCCGCAAGATGCAATCGTTTCAGGATCGAGTTTTGAATGGGATGCGCCCAAAACAGCAAGGCTGCGCAACTACCGTTTTTTAAAATCTGCTCGGCCGCCCAATACGCATCACGCGTGCGTTGGGGTGCTAAACAAAGCAGGCGCTGTACGCCAAAGCGCCAACCCGTCCAGCAAGCGATGTTGGGTTGATAGGGGGGGTGCAGTAAGACTACCGGTTGCTGCTTTACCGTGGCATGTAGAGCAGCCCGCAAGAGCCTAATTTCGCCAAT
>Ga0222712_10000296_pt1 | contig 69604 bp, 41 predicted proteins | sample C33_657DmetaG_FD_165043 | JGI IMG/M metagenome (GOLD analysis project Ga0222712, IMG submission 165043) | Estuarine water microbial communities from San Francisco Bay, California, United States - C33_657D | ecosystem: Environmental > Aquatic > Marine > Unclassified | place: USA: California... | reverse complement strand
AAACTTTGCACTGACCCAGCGGTTTTGATTGTATGTTCGAATTGTCCTCCTTGATTCATTGTAGTTAGGATCACCGTTGATCAGTTTTCCGCCTTGAACACCCTGGAATGTGAAGCTGACATCGAATCCCTTGAAACCAAAATTGTTGGTGAGGCCCCATGTGAAATCTGGATATGGATTCCCAAGATCTGTCCTGTCTTCATTGTCGATCTTGTTGTCTCCATTGATATCCACGATCTTCAATCCTCCCGGTACGAATACACTACTCAAGGAACTTGTTAAACCTCCTGCCTGGGCCTTGTTGATTTGATCTTGGGAGAGCCATACACCATCTGTCTTGAATCCGAAATACTGGACCAAGGGATTTCCGACCTTATTCCTATAAACCTCGGTGCGTTCGCCCTGGTTCAACAAATACGCTTCTGTCCCCAATTCAATGATGCTGTTCTTGTTTTGGGAAAAATTAGCAGAAGTTGACCATTTGAAATTTTTTGCTTGGATATTTCGCGTCGTCAGTTCCAACTCAATTCCTGTATTCCGGAGACTTCCGATGTTGTTCCAGAATTGAGGAACACCCGTGAATGCCATAGCAGACTGTTGCAGAAGAAGTTTATCGGTTTTTGATTTGTATGCATCAAGTGTAAGTCCTACCCTGCCGCTGAACAAGGATAAGTCCAAACCAAAATTGGTTTGGTATGTGCTTTCCCAGGTTATGCCTGGATTGGAAATAATTGTGGAAGAATTCACCAAGCCAGGGAATGAGGTTCCTGTTCCAGAACCAATTGAATAGTTGGCGCCATACATCAAATCCAAGAATGCAAAATCCGAAATGCGGTTGTTGCCTGAAATTCCATAACTACCTCTGAGCTTAAGGGTAGAAAGCCAATCAATGTTAGAGAGGAATTTCTCTTTGCTTGCTATCCACCCAAGAGAAACCGAAGGAAATGTCCCCCACTTGTTTCCTGGCCCAAAATAGGAACTGCCATCGGCCCTGAAACTTGCAGAAAAAAGATAACGATCATTGTAGCTGTAGTTCAATCTTCCCAAATAGGACAATAGACCGATTTGATTTTTTGTACCAAAAGTTCCATTCTTGTCCAATTGTGCTGCACTGTTCAAGGTCCTTATTTGGTCACTTGGAAAATCAATCGCTGCTGTTTGCTCTTTGCTTACTGTTGTTTTCTGGGATGTGAAACCAGCGAGGATATTGAATTCGCTTTTACCGGCTGTTTTCACATAGTTCAGCGTGTTTTCTGAAAGAAGGTCAATGAAAACATTGTTGGTGAACACGCCCCGGTTGTTGTCTCCATCCCTGTTGGCGTTTCGTTGAGAGAAATCCAGGCCATTGGTATAATTCAGGTAAGTGCTGGCAAGGGTTTTAAAAGTAAGCCCTGGAAACAGCACTATGTTCAAGTCAGCAGATGATTGAAGGCGGTATTCGTTGGAATAAATATCCGTGCGGAGTACTGCAGACTTTGGGTTCTGTTGTGCGGAACCGCTTGGATTCACTGTTGTAGCACCTGAAGTCCAGTTGGATCCATCAGGCATGACACCAGAATAAATAAGACCAGAGAAATGCCTTGGATGTGCATAATCCCCGGCCTTGATTCCGGCATACTGTGGATTTTTGTTCACAAATGCTGCAGTAGCATCGTTATGATAAACGGGCAACCAAGTTGGGAATCTCCAAAAATTCGTAAAGTTTTCTGATGGAGCAGAACGCTTGGAATAAGATGGATTGAGGTTTAGACTCAATTTTACTTTCTTGCTGAGGTCCAGATCAACCTTGGTTCTGATATTGAATTTCTCATAATTGCTCTTGTACATCATACCCTCGTCATTCTGATAGCCGGTAGAAAGGAAATACCTTACATCCTTTTTGCCACCTGCTACACTGAGCATGATATTTTGGAAAGTGGCGGGCCGAAGGGACTCTGATTGCCAGTCAGTACTTTGACCACCGCGGAGCAGATTTTCAACAATATATGATGCACGGTCACCATCTGCCACGGTATTGTTTGCAGGCAATACAGTTGAATCTTTGGCGCGTTTTGCCATTTCATCAAAGAGCATTCCTATGTATTCGCCAGTGGTCATGATATCATACCGTTTGTAATCTTCTTTTTGGCCAACAGAATACTTGAGCACATATTTGGGCTTGTCTGCAGTGCCTTTTTTTGTAGTCACAATGATCACGCCACCAGAACCCCTTGACCCATAAATGGCGGCAGATGCGGCATCTTTCAAAACTTCAACAGATTCAACATCTGCCATGTTCAAAAAGGCAAGACCATCCGGTATGGGTTGTCCATCCACAATGACCAGCGGGCTTGACCCAGCATTGATTGAACTGATACCCCTTATGTTTATTTTGGGTGCTGCACCTGACTCAGAACTGACATTTTGAACTGTCAACCCCGCAACCCTGCCTTGCAATGCCTGATCCAACCTTGACATGGGAGATTCATCCATCCTGTCGTTTTTGTATTTGGCAACAGCACCTGTCAAGCTTGACTTTTTCTGGGTACCATAACCAACAACAACAACTTCTGATTGAGAAACTGCTTCTGGCACCAAAAAGATGTTCAGTGTTGTGCTGGAACTGACAGTTGCAGATTGAGCAGTATAGCCAACATATGTAAAAACCAAGTTGGATACTCCCTTATCAAGGGTCAATGAAAAACTGCCATCAGATTGGGTGAGAACTGCTCCTTTGCTCTTATTCGTGATGATCGAAACCCCAACCAATGGCTCTCCAGTTGACTGATCAACAACCTTGCCCTTGATTTCCTTTTTTTGGGCAAATGTTATACCAGAAATGCCAAAAAGGGCAAGGAACAATAGAAATCTAAATTTCATGTGACTTATTTTGGTTTTTAAAATCCTAGAAAAAGGCTTTTTTGAAGCAAATGCTTCAGCGCAAGCATTTACAAAAACGCATATAATATTAACAAAAATTGGTGGCGCTTCTGAGAAATTCTAATTGAAATTTTATCAATAAAACGAGCAGAAAAAGCATGTTGAATTAAAAAATGACAACGATTTTGAGCATTTTTTCAATAATTTCCTATCGGCATCGTTTCCGGAATCGTTACCGGAAATAATACCGGAAAGTTGGTCATGGCCTTCAAACTTGTCGTATTTTAAGGCCTGGTAAGCCAATTCTTACACAATAAATGCCCCTTTATGCAAAGCAAACCGCCAACAATAAAAGACATCGCAAAAAAACTGCACCTGTCCGTTTCTACAGTATCAAGGGCTTTACGCAATGTTCCTGACATCAATCCGGAAACCAAAAGGAATATCCTCGAGTTGGCTGAGGAGTTGAATTATCAACCCAATAAATTGGCTCGAAGTTTAAGACAAAACCAAACCAATACCATTGGAGTCATTGTGCCCAACCTTGACTATGTGATTTCCACCATGGTGAAAGGCATTGACGAAGCAGCATTGGAAGCGGGTTTCACCGTTATTGTCTGCCAGAGCAATGAGTCATTTGGTCGGGAAGTGGTCAACACAAGAAGAATGCTGAACAGTCTGGTGGATGGATTCATCATTTCCATTTCAAGTGAAACAAAATCCAATGAACATTTTAAGGTTTTGCAGGAGCGTGAAATTCCGATGGTGGTTTTTGACAGGGTAATTCCTGATATCCTGGCATCAAGTGTAATCCTGGACAACGAAGAGGGTGGTTTCATTGCTACAGAACACCTAATTGAGCAGGGCTACAGGAAAATTGCGATCTTGGCAGGCCCCAAAACTTTGGGCATCAGCAACAGCAGGTTCAAAGGGTATCAAAAGGCATTGAAAAAACACAACATCAAATTTGATCCGGAGCTTGTTGTTCATTGTGACTTCAACCAGGACTTTGCTTTTTTTGCAACAGAAGAATTGTTGTCCAGCAAAAAGAGACCTGATGCCATCTTTACGATCAGCGACCGTATGGCCATTGGTGCGATGTTGGCCATCAAAAACAAAGGCCTTAAAATGCCGGAAGAGATCGGTTTGGTAGGCTTCAACAATGAACCTTCATTGGCACTGTTTACCCCATCGATTTCCAGCGTTGAACAGCCCTCATTTGAAATTGGTAAAATGGCTGGAAAAATTTTCATTGAGCAGTTTTTGAACACAAGCTTTTCAGACATTCGGGAGGAGGTGCTAAAGCCCAAATTGTGCATCAGGGAGTCATCTATGAGAAAGATTTAGAAAGGATAAATCATAAAAAAAAGGGGATTTATTCACAGCATACCACCAAAAGGGTATATCCAAAACTGACAAAAATCATTGAAGCACACTACTTTCGTCATTCGTAGCATTTCGTAAAAAATCAAATATTTACAGCGTTAAAGCTCCGGTAGGTAGGGAAAATATTATTCACAATAAAACCCCACTTTTATGACCAGAATCACCTCTTATTGCCAGACCTGTACAGTGAAAAACTGTATCATGCTCAAGTCTTTTGGACAAGAACAGCATCACCTTTACAAGCCTTACAAGCACCATTATGAATTTAAAAAAGGAGAATTGATTTTTCGGGAGGGCGATGAAATCAATGGACTTTATTTCATCCAATCCGGAGTCATCAAGCTGGAAATGAACGGAGAGACAGAAAGGCCTTTTATCCTCAGGCTGATTGGAGCAGGACAAACAATGGGACACCGTTTTCTGAGTTATACCGGACTTCAACCCTATTCTGCATCTGCAGTGGAAGACAGCCGCGTTTGCTTCATTGAACTGGGCTTTTTCAAGAACCTGATGCAGAAAAACGAACTGTTGCAAGAAGAAGTGAGAAAAATTTTCCTTCGGGAAATTCGCACAACTGAGATCAAATTGCTTCAGATTGCCCAGCAAACCGTGAGGGAAAAAGTAGCCGGCATCCTGGTACACCTTGCAGAAACCTACAATTATAAGCAGGTCGGGATGGGCATTCGGGTACATGTAGACCGTCAGGAGATGGCAGACCTTGCAGGCACCACCAAAGAACAGGTTTCAAGGATATTGGCAGATTTTGACCAGGAACAACTGATCCGTTTCAGGGCAAAACACTTCAAATACATAGCCGTTGACAGACTTCGCCAGATTGCTGAACGACATGCAACGCCAATAGGTGTTCCACAGCATGCACCAGTATAAAAACAATACTGCTTCATTGTTATTTTGGGTGCTACTTCATAACTTCGCGGCTGAAAAAACAAAACCATGGCTGCAAAGATAAAAGTACAGAACCCAGTTGTTGAACTGGACGGAGATGAGATGACAAGAATCATTTGGAAGTTCATCAAGGACAAATTGATCCTTCCCTATCTTGAACTTGACATCAAATACTATGATCTTGGTGTCGAGTACCGCGATGAGACCAATGATCAGGTAACCATTGATGCAGCCAATGCCATCAGGCAGTATGGCGTTGGTATCAAATGTGCTACGATTACCCCGGACGAGGCCCGTGTAAAGGAGTTCAACCTCAAACAAATGTGGAAGAGCCCGAATGGTACCATCCGGAACATACTGGATGGAACTGTTTTCCGTGAGCCCATCGTGATCAAAAACATTCCACGCCTGGTCAGCAACTGGGACAGCCCCATCATTGTCGGACGCCATGCCTTTGGTGACCAATACCGCGCAACGGACTTCCTGGTTCCAGGAAAGGGAAAACTCACCATCAAGTTTGAAGGTGAAGATGGAACCATTATTGAGCATGAGGTCTATCAATACAAGGGCGCAGGGGTTGCATTGAGCATGTACAATACCGATGAGAGCATCATTGGTTTTGCAAGGAGTTGCTTCAACATGGCCTTGCAAAAAGGCTGGCCGCTGTACATGAGTACAAAGAATACCATTCTCAAAAAATATGATGGCCGCTTCAAGGACATATTTGAAGAGATTTATCAAAATGAATTCAAGGCTGCCTACGAAGCAGCAGGCATCACATATGAACACAGGCTGATCGATGACATGGTTGCCAGTGCGTTGAAATGGAACGGTAAATTCGTTTGGGCTTGCAAAAACTATGATGGTGATGTACAGAGTGATACGGTGGCCCAGGGCTTCGGATCTCTTGGACTCATGACATCCGTCCTCGTTACTCCCGATGGCAAGACCATGGAGTCAGAGGCGGCGCACGGAACAGTTACCCGCCACTACCGTGACCACCAGAAAGGCAAGCCCACCAGCACCAACCCCATTGCTTCCATCTTTGCATGGACCCGTGGACTGGCATTCCGTGGAAAGCTGGACGACAACCAGGCCTTGATTGATTTCGCCAATGCGCTCGAGGCCGTTTGTATTGAAACTGTCGAAGAAGGCAAGATGACAAAAGACCTTGCAGTCTGTATCCATGGCAACAAAGTCAGCCATGGTGAACACTTCCTCTATACCGAAGAGTTTCTGGATGCCATTGACAGCAACTTGAAGAAGAAGATGGGGATTTGAAAGGGATGAGGGAGAAGGGATGAGGGAGAAGGGATGAGGGAGAAGGGACAAGGGACAAGGGTTTATAGGATGATAGACAAAGTAAGAGATGAAAGGGGGTAAACTTCCAAAATAACAATCCCGGTTCGAGAGGACCGGGATTTTTTATTTATACAATTCAAGGCCTCTTCCCCAGCATCCGGTTCCACATGATTTTAGCAGACTCCTTGCTGAAACCTGCCATGCGGCCACGTTGTACAATAAGATTGTTATCATCGGGATGTGTCAGATAATAATGAAAGGCAAACCTGCTCTTGGGATTTTGCCATCCATTGATTTGGCCAAAGCGCAGATCGTTCATAACCAGGGTATCGCCCCACTGTTCCAGGGTATAATATCCCTGTGAAAACTGTTTGAGTTCCATGACCTCCCGGTGGTCGTGAACAGGCTTCAGATAGGCTTCATTCTTGTCAACATGATGAAGGTCAACATCGTTGTTCTTATCAAAAATGGATCGGTAACCAATCTGATAGCCGGTACTGTCTTCAACAACCACAAACCAAAGCAGGTTGTTGAGCAATGTGGGAGTCGTAAAATAATGGGGAGTATTGTTGAATTTGGACGATGCATATGCCTTTGCTTCCTTATCAATCCGGTATTTGTTGAAAAGGGCAAAACACATGTACACCGCAGCAGTGATTACTCCAGCCCGTGCCCATTTCAGCCGATGGCCATGATCTGTCTTGAGAAAAAGCAGAAACCCGAAAGCAATGGTTGGCAAAATGCTGAAAAGGGGGTCTGCAACATAGATCACGTTGAATGATATTCTTTTGGAAGAAAATGGCTCAAACCAACCAATGCCATAGTTGTTCATGGCATCCAGCAGCAGATGACAGGCTATCTCAATGAGAAAAAACCAGAACCATTTTCGCAGGCTGATGGGCTCAGCCTTGTGCCATCTTGCAGCCACCAATGCAAGAAAAAAACTGCTGATAAGGGCAAAGAAAAAGGAATGTGTAATGCCGCGATGGGCAATCAACTCTGTTGATACCGGCATCCAGAGCCCAGCTATGAAGTCAATATCTGGCACGCTGTTGGCCAACGCGCCCCATAGCATTGCCTTGCGGCCGGCGTTCTTGTCAAGGATTATTTCGCCGATACAGGCACCCAAAACAACATGTGTAATCGAATCCATCCCTTAAAAATAATCGAAATTATCATCTATGGCTGAAATGCCTAAGGAACAATGATTTTAAGCATTTGGCTTGGGCTTGATATTTTGTGTTTTCTGGGTTTATATAATTTTTGCAATTACCCATAAAAAAAGATCCCCCCAAAAGGGAGGACCATGTTATGTCAAGATGGTTGAATTGCGCTTTTAAATGTGTCAGTACCTGATCTATATTTTGGGCGCCATCGGTTGATCATCAAAATGATCTTCCTTCCCTGTTTCCGCCACCCATTGCAGGTTGGGTACTGCCAGATTGCTGGGCACCGCTGAACTTATTGAACCTGTAAATAAAGGTCATCAGGAAGTACCTTGTCAGCCTGTTTACCCTCGTATCAACAATGTTGTTTCCATTGATGGTTCGGGCGATTGAAGTGTTTTGCTTAAAGATATCATAGCCTGATATCCTGAAGATACCGTTCTTCTTTTTGAAGATTGTTTTCTCAAACGATGCATTCAACAAAGCAATGTTTTGGTTGACACTGGTGGAAAGTCCCCGGTTGATGATGTATTCCAGATCACTCCTGAACACCCATCCACCAGGAATGTCCACCCGGGTATTGTTGGTCAGGGTCCAGCTGCCATAGTCCACATTGGTCTGACCAGGCAGGCTGTACCTCACCCTGTTCAGACCATATCTTCCACCAAAGTCAATTTCCAGCCAATCTTTCCAATTGAACTCGAATTTCATCCCCTGTGCCAACAGCAGGTTTTTACCTACATTCCTTTGGCTCTCAATCAATGATATGTTGTGGTTGTATGCTGCAGTTCCGTTGAAAGAAATGATATAGGTCCTGTTGTTCCAGGGTTTGCTGAAATTATAGAACCCACTTACGGAGTAGTTGCCATCAACATTGTCATATGTCGTGAGCTGGCTTCCATTTCCACCCACCCTGGTCGTATTGTTGACAATCTGGTTGCTGGTGAAATTGTAGTTGGCACCAACAAAGAATGTCTGGCCAGTTAAAAAGTTGAGGTTATTGAACGAAGTGCTGAAAATATGTGCCACAGATGGCTTCAACAAAGGATTACCCTGGGTTTGGTACTGTGGATTGGAAATGTCCTTTACCGGTTGAAGCTGTGCAAAGCTGGGCTGGTTGGCATCCCCATTGTAGAAGAACCTGAGGGTCTTGTTCCTGGTAAAATTATAGGCAAAATTTGCTGAAGGCAGCATGTTCACCCGCTTGATGGGCGTATAGGCGCTGTCGCGGGAAACAGAATATCCCTTTTGGTTGATTGGCTGTGCGTTCAATCCAATGGTATAGTTGTACTTTTTCTTGACGGTTCTCAGGTTTGCTCCAATGCGTTGGCGCAGGAAGTCCGTCTCAAAAGCATTGCTGAGGGTGGTAGAGAAGGTTTCCAATCCCTGCGGATCCACTACATAGGTTGCCCTGTCATTGCTGGTGTAGGATTGGCCATATTGGTAGATCAGGTCAAGGTAACGCCCTTTCATCAATGGTTCGGAGTAATTGAACCGGATGCTGAAATTGTCGGCATTGTTGTCGGTGAAAACATTCTGGTTGAGAATGGTTGAGGCCTTGACCGGCAAATAATTGTTGGTGGTATTTATTTTGTTGGCCTCTCCATCGGTGGAGTTGTATCCTCCATTGATGTTGACAGAAAGATTTCTGCCAGGCTTCCTGAACTTGTGGTTAAAAATCAGGTTTCCAGAGAAATTGGGAGCCTTGGAGGTTGACTTGTTGTTGTTGCTGCCCTTGCTGGTTGTGTCCTTGTCATTGCGGATATAATCGAACAATGAGCTGGAAGCACTGTTGGAAGCCCTGGTTGTGAACTCAGGCATGAATTTTACATAATTGAAAGAATCTATGTTCCACTCAAAGTTCAGTGACGCCCGATGGCTTTTGGAATCGCTGAGTGATGCGCTTACCTGATGGTTCAAAAACTTGGTGTTCTGGAAGAAGTTTTGGGAAGCCACATCCTGCTGCACATCAGTCTCTCTCGTAGAGTAACTGTAGTTTCCGTAAATGGATCCTTTTTTGTTTTCAAGGTCATTCCTGAAATTGACCCCCAGTGAATTGGCAATCCTCAGACCTTCATCACCTCCGAATCCACCCTGGTTGTTTCCGCCAATCCTCACCTGAAATCCACGGCCACCTCCGCCGCCGCCGCCGCCACCACCACCGCCACCATCAAAATTGAAGGTGCTGGTATTGTTGTTGTTGGCCCCACCGAATACGGAAATCTGCTTGTTGTTGTTGAAAAAATTTACGTTTGTTCCCAGCGCATAACGATCACTGGTACCGGCGCCTACAGAAGTACGGCTGAAAATCCCCTTGTTCCTGTCTTTCTTCAATTGCAGGTTGATGATCTTGTCTGGTTCACCATCCTTGATACCTGAAACATTGGCCAGGTCACCATAATCATCGATAACCTGTACTTTGTCAATCATATCAGCAGAAAGCTGCTGGGTGGCAGCTTTGGGATCGCCACTGAAAAAATCCTTTCCATTGACCCGCACTTTGCTCACGCTTTTGCCCTGGGCAGTAATATTTCCGTTCTTGTCTACCTCAATGCCCGGCATTTTCTTCAAAAGGTCCTCCACCATGGCGTTCGGCTTCATCCTGAATGAATCCGCCTTGTATTCCACGGTATCTTCCTTTACGATGATCGGGGGGGTTGAAATGACAATTTCATCTAAGGTGCTGTACTCAGGCAATAGTTTATAATTCTCCAGTTTCAGAACTTCATCCCCCTCCGGTATGGAAAGGGCCTTGTAGGTAGTTCCGTATCCCACACTTGAGACCATGAGGACGAATTTGCGCTCAGGAATGCCTTTGATCAGGAAAAAACCAACATTGTTGGAAACCGTTTTGATGGTATCCTTGCCTCCCGCAATGTAAACACCGACCGTGGCCCTGGACACTGGATTTCCCAGGGAATCGACCAAACGGCCATTGACCTGGAACCCATCTTGTGAAAATGCGCTGAAAGAAACTGTAAAAGACAACAATATCAACGTGAAAATTCTGCTCATAATTATGTATTCGTGCAATTGGATGCCAAAGGTAGTTAAACACCTTCGGTCGAAAAATGTTAAAAGGGAATTAAGAATATTTGAAAACAATTAAACAACAAGCTGGGCAAGGGAGGGGCAACAAGTGCGTAAAAAGGTTTAATTTTGGCGCTTAGCAAGAACTGAAGAACATGTTTAAATTCATATCGGGTTTATTTGGCGGCAGCAAATCGGAAAAGGATGTCAAGGAAATTCGCCCCCTTGTGCAAAAAATCAACGAACATTTTACGGCATACCAAACGATAAGCAATGATGAACTGAGGGCAAAAACCCAAGGATTCAGGGAAAGAATCAAGGCACACCTGTCAGGAATTGACAACAAGATCAAGGCGTTGAATGAGCAGGCCGACCAATTGCCTGCAGAAGACATTCTGGGAAGGGATGAGCTTTATAAAGAGGTCGATGAGCTCAGGAAATCCCGCAACCAAGAGATTGAGGAAGTATTGAAGGAGATTTTGCCTGAAGCATTTGCAGTGGTAAAAGAAGCAGGACGGCGGTTCAAGGAGAATGAGGAGCTCGTTTCCTCCGCTACTGCACTCGACCGAGATTTGGGTGTGAAAAAGGATTATATCACCATAAAGGGCGATCAGTCCATCTTCAAGACGAGTTGGATGGCGGCAGGCAGCCTTGTCAACTGGAACATGGTGCATTATGATGTCCAGCTGATCGGTGGTACAGTGTTGCACTCCGGTAAAATTGCTGAAATGGCCACGGGAGAAGGAAAGACACTGGTTTCTACCCTCCCCGCCTACCTCAATGCCCTCGCGGGAGAAGGTGTACACATCGTAACGGTGAACGATTACCTGGCCAAACGCGACTCCGAATGGAACGGAACCCTCTTTGAATGGTTGGGCCTCACGGTGGATTGCATTGACAAGCACCAACCACATTCAGATGCAAGAAGAACTGCCTATCAGGCAGACATCACATACGGAACCAACAATGAATTTGGTTTTGATTACCTGCGGGACAATATGGTCCATTCGCCAGATGAAATGGTACAGCGCAAGCACCATTTTGCCATGGTGGATGAGGTGGACAGTGTATTGATTGATGATGCAAGAACCCCACTGATCATTTCTGGCCCTGTGCCGCGGGGCGATGACCAGCAATTTCACATCCACAAGCCCAAAATCCAACAGCTCGTAGAAGTACAGAAACAAGTGGTGTTGAAATCCCTGCAAGAAGCCAAAAAGCTCATTGCAGAAGGAAAGGATGGCCCGCAGGAAGGCGGGATGGAACTGATGCGTGCGTTCCGTGGATTGCCCAAAAACACTGCACTCATCAAATACCTCAGTGAACCAGGAATCAAGGTAAAGCTGCAGAAATCAGAAAATTATTTCCTGGCGGAACAGCAAAAACACATGCCTGAAGTGGATGAGGAATTGTATTTCCACATCGATGAAAAAAACAACCAGGTTGAACTTACAGACAAGGGCTTGAATTTCATCACCAAGGGTGGAGAAGACCCCAACTTCTTCGTGCTTCCAGACCTAAGCCTCGCGATTGCTGAAATTGAAAAACACAGCGGCAATGCTGAGGAAAAGCTGGCAATGAAAGAGACCCTGCTCCAAGACTATTCATCAAAGGCCGACAGAATCCATACCATTCAGCAATTGCTGAAAGCCTATACATTGTTTGACAAGGACATTGAATACGTGGTGATGGATGGTGCCGTCAAAATAGTGGACGAGCAGACAGGAAGGATCATGGAAGGCAGGAGGTACAGCGATGGACTCCACCAGGCCATTGAAGCAAAAGAAAATGTAAAAATCGAGGCAGCAACGCAAACTTATGCAACGGTTACACTCCAGAATTATTTCAGGATGTACCACAAGTTGGCTGGTATGACCGGTACCGCAGAAACGGAGGCAGCAGAGTTGTGGAACATCTACAAACTGGATGTGGTTTCCATCCCCACCAACCTGCAGATGACCCGAATAGACCATGAGGACCTTGTGTTCAAAACCAAGCGCGAGAAGTTCAAGGCAGTTATTGATGAAATTGAACAACTGCGCGGAGCAGGAAGACCGGTATTGGTGGGTACTACCTCAGTTGAAGTATCGGAATTGCTGGGAAGGATGCTGCAGCAAAAAAAGATTCCGCACAATGTTTTGAACGCCAAGCAGCATGCACGTGAGGCACAGGTTGTAGCCGAGGCGGGGCTTGCAGGAAATGTCACCATCGCCACCAACATGGCGGGAAGGGGCACAGACATCAAGCTTGGACCCGGAGTCAAAGAAGCCGGTGGCCTTGCCATCATCGGTACGGAAAGACATGAAAGCCGACGGGTGGACAGACAGTTGCGTGGACGTGCAGGACGCCAGGGTGATCCTGGATCTTCCCAGTTCTATGTTTCCCTGGAGGATGACCTGATGCGCATGTTTGGCAGTGACAGGATTGCTTCCCTGATGGACAGAATGGGGTACAAGGAAGGTGAAGTGATCCAGCACAGCATGATCACCAAGAGCATCGAAAGGGCGCAGAAAAAAGTGGAAGAGAACAATTTTGGCATTCGAAAAAGATTGCTCGAATATGATGATGTGATGAACAAGCAACGCAGCGTCATCTATGGCAAACGCCAGCATGCACTCTTTGGGGAACGCCTGGCACTTGATCTTGACAATGCATACTATGCTGTGGCAGCAAACGTTGTGCAACAGTTTGCCGGAAGCCATGACCATGACGAATTCAAACTGTCTGCCATCCTGCATTTCAGTGTGGACACTGCCATCACAAAAGAGGCGCTTGAAAAGGGGAACACCAATGATCTTGCAGACCAACTCTACAAGGAGGCGATTGAGCATTATACCACCAAGAAAATGCTGCTCGCAAAACAATCTCTTCCTGTATTCCAAAATGTACGTACCGCTCAAGGAAGCCATATCGTAAATGTAGTTGTTCCATTCACCGATGGTAAAAAAACCATCAATGTCTTGGCCAACCTTGACAAGACCATCAGCAGCAAAGGCACTGAAATGGTCTCTTCATTGGAAAAAACCATCACGCTGGCCATCATAGACGATACCTGGAAAGAGCACCTCAGGGCCATGGATGATTTGAAGCAAAGCGTTCAGACAGCAGTATATGAACAGAAAGATCCCCTGGTCATTTACAAGCAGTCGGCGTTCCAGCTGTTTGCAGAAATGGATGCAGAAGTAAACAAGGATATCGTTTCCTTCCTTTGTCACTCCTCTCTTCCGATTGAAAACACAGGAGGATTGAAAGAAGGCCGTGAAAACAGAACGGACATGAGCAGGATGAAAGTAAGGAAGGATGAGCTTTCTGCTTCTGGAGCGCCTGAAATGATGGAAGGGGAAAACCAGTACCATGATCCCTCAGAAGCCATCAAGCAAGAGCCTGTGAGGGTCGGACCCAAGGTGGGAAGGAATGATCCTTGCCCCTGTGGCAGTGGCAAAAAATTCAAGTCCTGCCATGGCAGGGATCAGGAATAAATCAGCCTGCAACAAACAAAAAATGATGTTCAGATCAACCCTTTTAAATCTTACGGCTCTGTTGTTTTGCTGCAGCATTTCAGCATACGCACAGTTTGCCAAAAGCCCTCATGTAACCAGGGATCCAAGGGTGGACAAGTTGGTGGACAAGCAAATCGAGTTGAACAGTCAGGCGCTGAAAGTCAGAACAAGCATTGAGCAGGGATTCAGGATTGTTGTCGTCAGCACCAACAAAAGAGACTTTGCCATCGATACAAAATCGAGGTTGATGAAAGGGTTTCCTGAGCATGGATCATACATGTTTTACCAATCACCCAATTTTAAGGTTCATTTCGGTAACTTCAAGACGATGAAAGAAGCTGAATGGATGAGAAAAGAGCTGGAGCTCCAGTTCGGCGAGAATCTCCTGATCATACCTTCACAGATTGAGGTAAGAGGGGAAAGAAAGGAAGCAGAAAACTTTTAATGAATACCATGCTGAGAGAAAAAATCAAACAGCTGTCTGCACAGTATTTCGAGGAATACAGGAACATCAGGCATCACCTCCATGCCCATCCTGAGCTGAGTTATAAGGAATACAATACCGCTAGATTTGTCAAAGAGCACCTCACCAGCATTGGCATACCATATACCGTGATGGCAGAAACAGGTGTGATTGGCATTGTTGAGGGAAAGCGTTCCAGCCGTGTCGTTGCATTGAGGGCTGACATGGATGCATTGCCCATCCAGGAAGAAAATGACCTGCCCTATGCATCAACAATACCTGGCGTGATGCACGCATGCGGACATGATGTGCACACCACATGTCTCTTGGGTGCAGCCCGCATTTTGCATGAATTGAGGGATGAATGGGAAGGAACTGTGAAGCTGGTTTTTCAGCCCGGCGAAGAAAAAAATCCTGGCGGAGCAAGCCTTTTGATCAATGAAGGGGTCCTGAAAAATCCGGCACCAGCTTGCATCTTTGGATTGCATGTTCATCCGCTTTTGGAAATTGGAAAAATGAGTTTTGCTTCTGGAAAAGTAATGGCCAGTGCTGACGAGCTCTACATCACGGTACGCAGCAAGGGCGGACATGCGGCAAAGCCTTATCTGACAGCAGACACAGTGCTTACCGCTTCGCAAATTGTTGTTGCGCTGCAACAGGTGGTCAGCAGAAACAGCAACCCCTTCTCCCCTTCTGTTTTGTCGATCTGCTCCATACAGGGTGGATTTACAACCAATGTAATACCATCAGAAGTGAAGATGATGGGAACGTTTCGGGCAATGGATGAGGAATGGCGGTTTGAGGCACACCGCAGGATTAGGGAGATCATCGAAAACATCGGAAAGTCTACAGGTGCCGAAGTTGAACTCAACATCAGTGTAGGATATCCTTCTGTGGTGAATGACCACGTGTTGACACAACACGCAAGGTCGTTGGCAGAAGAAATGATCGGAACTGAAATGGTGGAAGAAACAGAGCTGAGCATGGGTGCAGAGGATTTCGGATATTATTCACAACAGATACCGGGTTGCTTTTACAGGCTTGGAACCGGCAACAAGGAAAAGGGAATCGTCTCGGGCGTACATACACCTACTTTCAATATTGATGAAAATGCCATCCAGACAGGAATGGCGATGATGGCGTATTTGGGTGGGAAGGGATGAAGAATGAGGGACGAGGGACGAGGGACAAGGGACAAGGGATGAGGGATGAGAGTAATTAAAAAAATGTTATGCGGAAAAAAAATTTAAGAAGAGAGCAGGCGTTGGAGTACCATGCAAAGGGTAGACCAGGGAAAATTGAGGTAATACCAACAAAAGAAGCAAAAACACAGCGTGATCTTTCACTGGCCTACTCTCCGGGTGTGGCGGAACCTTGCATGGAGATTTTCCATGACATTGAAAATGTCTACAAATACACCGCAAAGGGCAATTTGGTGGCGGTCATCAGCAATGGTACTGCCGTTCTTGGATTGGGGGATATTGGTCCCGAAGCGGGCAAACCCGTGATGGAAGGAAAGGGTGTTCTCTTCAAGATCTTTGCAGACATCGATGTTTTTGACATTGAGATCAACGAAAAGGATCCGGAAAAATTTGTAGAAATCGTAAAGGCACTTCAACCCACTTTTGGGGGTGTCAACCTCGAAGACATCAAGGCTCCTGAGTGCTTTTACATTGAACAAAGGCTCAAGGAAGAAATGAACATTCCCGTCATGCACGATGATCAGCACGGTACAGCCATCATCAGTGCTGCCGCCTTGCTGAATGCATTGGAACTGCAGGAAAAAAAGATCGAAGAGATCATCATCCTGGTCAATGGTGCAGGAGCTGCTGCCATGGCATGTATTGACCTTTACGAAGCACTTGGTGCCAGGCGGGAAAACATTTGGATGTTTGACTCAAAAGGATTGATCAGAAAGGACCGCACGGACCTGGATGAAAGAAAATCAAGGTTTGCCGTAGACCGCCAAGACATTTCCCTGGAAGAGGCATTCGAAGGAGCTGATGTATTTATAGGATTGAGCAAAGGCAACGTGGTGACACGCTCGATGGTCGCCAAAATGGCCCCAAGGCCGATCGTTTTTGCCATGGCAAACCCTGATCCTGAAATCACCTGGGAAGAGGCCACTTCAGTCAGGAATGATATCATCATGGCCACAGGAAGGTCTGACTATCCCAACCAGGTGAACAACGTATTGGGCTTCCCCTATATTTTCAGGGGAGCACTGGATGTTCGCGCCACCGGCATCAACGAAGCCATGAAACTGGCTGCAGTTAAGGCACTTGCGGAACTTACCAAAACAGCAGTGCCAGATATCGTCAACATGGCTTACACCGAAACAGCGATTGCGTTCGGCCCCAATTATATCATACCAAAGCCATTGGATCCCAGGCTGATCAGTACCATATCACCTGCGGTTGCAAAAGCCGCCATGGAAAGTGGAGTTGCAAAAAAACCCATCACCAACTGGGATGCCTACGAGATAGAATTGAACAAGCGCTTGGGCATTGACAACCAGCTGATCCGGGCACTGGGCAGCAAAGCCAGAAAAGATCCAAAACGAGTTGTTTTCGCAGATGCAGAAAATGCAAAAGTCTTGAAGGCAGCACAAATAGCCTTGGACGAAGGCATTGCAATCCCCATCCTGTTGGGAAATCCGGATGTGGTGAATGAAATCGCAGAAACCAACAACATCACCATAGAGGGAATGGAAATCATCAATCCCAAAAGCGAATCTGTCAGCAACACAAGATTGTCCTACGCGGAGACTTTTTTCAAAAAAAGACAACGCAGGGGCATCAATAAATATGAAGCGGGCAAACTCATGAAAGACCGGAACTATTTCGGTTGTATGATGGTGGAAACAGGAGATGCAGACGCCATGATTTCCGGACTGAGCAGGAACTATCCAGATACCATAAGACCGGCGATTCAAATCATTGGAACAGAAGATGGCGTAAAGAAAATTGCAGGCATGTATATCATGCTCACCAAAAAAGGGCCCTTGTTCCTTGCAGACACTACTGTCAACTTCAACCCTACTGCTGAGGAATTGGCAGACATTACCCTGATGGTGGCCAAGGAAGTAAAAAGCCTGGGCATCACGCCAAGGATCGCCATGTTGAGTTATTCAAACTTTGGCAGCAGCGACACCCCTGAAGCGGTTGTTGTGCGCAATGCGAGGTCTATTGTAAAACAAAAGAATCCATCACTGGTTGTGGATGGTGAAGTGCAGGGCATTGTGGCCTTCAACAAGGAAATCCTGAAAGAAAATTATCCTTTCTCCGAATTGGTGGACAACGGGGATGTCAATACGCTTATTTTTCCCAACCTGAGTGCCGGAAACATCGCATACAATCTTTTGCAGGAAGTTGGGGAAGCTGATGCGATTGGACCCATTTTGTTGGGACTGAAAAAACCAGTGCATGTGCTGCAGCTCGGCTCTTCCACCAGAAGCATTTTGAATATGGTGATGATTGCAGTAATTGATGCCCAATACAAAAAGCAGAAAGTCGACAAGCCATGAAAATATTCACAAGGTTTGGAGAATTTCTTTTGATGATCAAAGGCATGTTCACCAAGCCAGAGAACTGGCGCATGTATTGGAAGGAACTCATGCACCAATCGGTTGAATTGGGCATTGGGTCGTTGGGCATTGTGGGCATCATATCCGTTTTCATTGGAGCGGTATCCACGGTTCAAACAGCATACCAGTTGGTAAGCCCCATCATACCTCGATCTGTGATTGCACAAATTGTGCGGGACACCATCATCCTTGAGTTTGCACCTACCATCACCTGTATTGTACTTGCAGGTGTTGTGGGAAGCAAGATTTCCAGTGAACTTGGCAACATGCGGGTAACCGAGCAAATCGACGCATTGGAAATCATGGGTATCAATACCAAGGCCTACCTTATTTTTCCAAAGATTGCTGCAGCCTTGATCACTGTTCCACTCCTTGTCATCATTTCCATGACCCTGGGCGTTTGGGGAGGACGCTTTGTCGGTGAACTTACAGGCATTTTACCCCATGAAATTTTTGACAGGGGATTGAATGAAAACTTCATGCCCTACAACGTAACTTTTGCATTGACAAAAGCCTACACCTTTGCTTTCATCATCACGGCAATACCTGCCTACTTTGGTTACAATGTAAAAGGTGGAGCCCTGGAAATCGGAAGGGCAAGCACCACTGCTGTGGTCACCAGCTGTATCATCATTCTCCTGGCAGACTACATATTGGCAGCCGTTCTCCTTTAAACACCAGCCATGATATCCATCACCAATATCGCCAAGGGATTTAACGAAAAGCCTGTCATAGAGGGGGTTTCGGCTGAATTTCAAACGGGGAAATGCAACCTCATCATCGGCGCAAGCGGCAGCGGAAAAACCGTTTTGATGAAATGCCTGGTGGGCTTGATGACACCAGATTTTGGACAGATCATGTACGATGGAGAAAACTTCAGTGACATGAACCAGCAGGCAAAAAAAATCATGCGCAGGAAAATCGGAATGCTTTTCCAGGGATCAGCCCTTTTTGATAGCATGACAGTTGAACAGAACATCATGTTTCCCCTGGACATGTTCAGCAATGATACAAGGGCAGAAAAACAAAAAAGGGTTGACCAGGTACTTGATCGTGTCAACCTCAGTGAAGCGCATAAAAAATTTCCTGCAGAGATCAGTGGGGGAATGAAAAAAAGGGTGGGCATTGCCAGGGCCATCGTGCTCAATCCACAGTACCTTTTTTGCGATGAACCCAATTCCGGACTGGATCCGCAAACATCATTGGTGATTGACAAACTGATCCGGGAGATCACCACAGAATACAACATTACAACGGTCATCAATACACACGACATGAACAGTGTGATGGAAATTGGAGACAGGATCCTCTACATGTACCAGGGGAAAAAAGAATGGGAAGGGAACAACAAGGAAATCATTTTCAGCAAAAATGAGCGCCTCAACAATTTCATTTTTGCTTCGGAATTCCTGAAAGATGCAAAAGACATGAGAATGCTTGAAGTCAGCGGTAAAATTGATGACAAAAGGGACATGGACCAGTTGCTGAAAGGCTGACGTTCATGTATTGAAAGGGCCAGAACAATATTTCAAACTTTACTTGCAAACTCTCCCCTCTCCCTCATCGCTTTGTATTATATTTGCCCCACCAAAATAAACATCTATACCATGTCAGTTTTAGTGAACAAGTCATCCAAAATCATCGTACAGGGATTTACCGGTACTGAAGGCACATTTCATGCAACACAAATGATAGCGTATGGCACCCAGGTTGTGGGTGGCGTTACCCCTGGAAAAGGCGGCAGCTCCCATCTTGACAAGCCCGTATTCAACACTGTTGCAGATGCTGTTCAACAAACTGGTGCGGATGTCAGCATCATTTTTGTCCCCCCTGCATTTGCAGGAGATGCGATCATGGAAGCTGCAGAGGCCGGGATTGCACTGGTGGTTTGTATCACTGAAGGCATTCCTGTGCAAGACATGGTAAAGGTGAAAAACTACCTCCAGGGCAAATCGACCCGACTGATTGGCCCGAACTGCCCAGGGGTCATCACAGCGGATGAATGTAAGGTTGGCATTATGCCAGGCTTCATTTTTAAAAAAGGCAACATCGGTATCGTATCCAAATCCGGCACCCTGACTTACGAAGCGGCTGACCAGATTGCGAAAGCCGGCCTGGGTGTAACCACTGCCATCGGCATTGGTGGTGATCCCATCATTGGAACACCAACAAAGGAGGCAGTAGAATTGCTCATGAATGATCCCGAAACACATGGAATTGTCATGATTGGTGAAATCGGTGGCGGCATGGAAGCTGAAGCTGCTCGATGGATCAAGGAAAATGGCACCAAGCCAGTTGTTGGTTTCATCGCAGGCCAAACTGCCCCTCCTGGCAGAAGAATGGGGCATGCAGGTGCCATTATTGGCGGATCAGACGATACTGCAGCAGCCAAGATGAAGATCATGCGCGAGTGTGGCATCCATGTTGTGGACAGCCCTGCTGACATTGGAACAACCATGGCAGCAGCAATGGCTGAAAAATAAATTCCCTGCAAAAAAAATGAAAAAGCCCCAGGTTTACCATATTCCCTATAAGTTTCGAAGGGTGGAAAACCTCCATATTTTATTGTGGCTGATCAAGGATGCCTGTTGGGCACTGAACCTCAAGTATCCTGCTTTGGTCATGATTGTGCCCACCTTGCTCGTGGCTGTTCTCATCACCTACCAAACCAGAAAAATCACGGGAGAGTTCCTCCACAACCTTGCAATAGATTTTTGGATCACAGCCAACTGCACCTGGATGATTGGAGAGTTTTTCAGCTGGGATGCCAATCTGGTTGGGCCTTATGGCCTGAGGGAATTTTCACTTGTTCCCTTCGGGATTGGACTGCTGATCCTTGGATACTATTATCTGGTCTACATGCACAAGCCTGGTCTGGAAGAACAGGTTCAAGAGCAGACGGAAAAACTGATCCGTGAGGAGGAAGCCAAGGCCAGGAACTAATCTTGGCAAAAATGCAGTCCTTGGAGTATCTTTGGGCCTTTAATCACCGGCCTCAACAAATCAATCAATATGTTCAGATCGCATACATGTGGAGAACTCAGGCTCACGCAGGCGGGATCATCCGTGACACTTGCCGGATGGGTGCAAACCGTCAGAAAATTTGGTGCCATTACATTTGTTGACCTGCGCGACCGCTACGGAATTACCCAGTTGGTATTCAACGAAGGGTTCAACCAACAATTGGATGAAAACCCCCTGGGCAGGGAATTTGTGTTGCAGGCAAAGGGCACCGTTATTGAACGCAGCAACAAGAACCCGGCCATTCCTACTGGAGAGATTGAGTTGGAGGTAAGCGCTTTCACCATTTTGAACAAATCAGCCGTTCCACCCTTCACCATCCAGGATGACACGGATGGAGGGGATGATATTCGCATGAAATACAGGTACCTTGACCTGCGCAGGAATGCCGTAAAAAAGAATTTGGAACTGCGCTATGCAGTGAACCGTTCAGCAAGGAATTACCTCCATGAAAATGCATTCATGGACATCGAAACTCCTTTCCTGATCAAATCCACCCCGGAGGGTGCAAGGGATTTCGTGGTGCCCTCCAGGATGAACCAGGGGCAGTTCTATGCCCTGCCACAATCGCCCCAAACATTCAAGCAACTCCTGATGGTCAGCGGCTATGACAGGTACTACCAAATCGTAAAATGCTTCAGGGATGAGGATCTCAGGGCCGACAGGCAACCCGAGTTCACACAGATTGATTGTGAAATGGCTTTCGTTGAACAGGAAGACATTCTGAACATGTTCGAAACCCTGATCAAACGCATTTTCAAGGATGTAAAGCAGATCGATTACACCGATGCAGTGGAGCGCATGACCTGGGAAGATGCCATGTGGCAGTATGGGAATGACAAACCGGATATCCGTTTTGACATGAAGATCTGCACCCTGAAAAAACCGTCAACCGTTTATTTCAACAAACAGGATCATGCAACATTGATCAACGATGCCGGCTTTGTAGTATTTGATGCTGCTGAATCCGTGATGGCCATTGCTGTTCCCGGTGGTGCCACCTTTACCAGAAAACAGCTGGATGAACTGACCGAGTGGGTCAAAAGGCCTCAGATTGGCATGAAGGGATTGGCTTATATCCGTTACAATGAGGACGGAAGCCTGAAAAGCAGCATAGACAAATTTTACAACGAAGATCGCCTGAAGGGAATTGCAGCCGCATCTGGCGCCCATCCCGGTGACATAGTATTGATTCTGGCCGGAGCAGAAGAAAGGACCCGAAAAGCCACCAGCGAGCTGAGGCTTGAAATGGGCAAACAGTTGGGGTTGCGCAAGGAGGATGAATTCAAATTGCTTTGGGTGCTTGATTTCCCATTGTTTGAATATGCAGAAGAGGAAAACAGGTGGGTAGCGCGGCATCATCCGTTCACTTCACCCAAACCTTCCCAGATCCAAACCATGATTGAGAACGATCCGCTGATCCATGATGCTGCCAATTACCTATCCCACCCTTATGCCCAGATCAAGGCCAACGCATACGACATGGTATTGAACGGCAATGAAATTGGCGGTGGATCCATCAGGATTTTCCAGCGCGAATTGCAAGAAAAAATGTTTGCTGCCCTCGGCATGAGCGAGGAAGAAGCGCTTCACAAATTCGGCTTCTTGCTGGGGGCCTTTGAATATGGTGCACCGCCACATGGTGGAATCGCCTTTGGTTTCGACAGGCTTTGCTCCATCCTCGGAGGAAGCGAAAGCATCCGTGATTTTATTGCATTTCCCAAGAACAATTCAGGCCGTGATGTGATGCTGGATGCACCATCTTCCATAGATGAGAAGCAGTTGGTGGAGTTGGGAATAGGGGTGAGGGATGAGGGATGAGGGGTGAGGGATGAGGCTGCTGAAGCATTTTCAAGAGCTCACCGCTCGCTTAAAGCGCTCTGTACTTATTTTGTCTTTTGTTTGCCATTGGATGGTTGGCAGGCAAGCAGAATCACATTTACAATGTCTTTACCCTGATATTCCTGAACCGCACTACAGACCCATGGCCGAGAAAACCAATATGGCCTTTGGGATTGTGCAGTCCTGGATGATCGCGGTGGTCTGCTGTTCCATGTAGGGAAGCTTCCTTGATATCACCATCCATGATGACCTGTCCATTCAAGATGACTTTTATCCTTGAGCCCTTTGCGATGACCACTTCCTCATTCCATTCTCCAACTGGTTTAAGAAATCCCCTGCGTGCCGGAATCACACCATATACCGAACCATGGTACTGGTACGTATTCAGGTTCTTGTAGATGTCTGCCTCATTGTCCAGGATCTGCAGTTCCATGCCCACATAGGCAGCATCGCCCTCGGTAGGTGTCCGTATCCCCAAGCCATTGTTTGCACCAGGTGTCAATTGAAAATCAAACCTGAATTCAAAATCACCATACTGGTTTGCAGTATACAGGTTTCCGCCACTGCCTCCGGCAGGATTGACCACCATGGTTCCCTTTTCAACCAGGTAGCCTGCCTTGTTGCCTACCCATTTGTCAAGATTACTGCCATCAAACAACATCTCGAATCCCTGCTTTTTTTCGTCTTCTGTCAACCTGGAACTGAGGTCTCCAGGAATTTCCCTGATGAAAATATTCCGGTATGCAACATAGGTTCCATGTGCCTGTAATTCAATTTGCTCCTTGATGAATATGGGAAGTTTTCTGTCCCAATAATTCTCCAGTGTGATGTTATCGGTCACCAACACTCCATTCAATTCAACGCTTACCTTTTCCCCTACCATGGTGATGTGGAAAGTGTTCCATTCGCCAATCTTGTTGTCGGCAACCATGAGGGGTTTGCTTTGGTTTTTTTGGTTGTTGTACAGCCCACCTGATCCCACTTGTGCGCCAACCTCTCTGCGAGATGTATCCCAAATCTGTACCTGGGGACTGCCCCTGAGGTAAATACCAGCATCCCCTTTTTCAGTGATTTTCCAATCCACATACATCTCAAAATCACCATATTTTTTTATGGTGCAGAGGTTGTCCCCATGACCTGTAAAAATAAGCAAGCCATCTTTTACAATCCAATCCTGTTGTGCATTTACACTGGCTTCTGCCTCTGCCTTCAACAATTCTTGCTCAGACATTTTAGCGCGTGATATCGGGTTGCCTACCAGTCCTTTCCAACCGTCCAGGTTCTTTTCATTGAAAAGGGAAACAAAGCCATGGTCGTAGGGCATGGAATTGAGATGCCCGCGAAGTTCCTTGACCAGGAAGGCACTGTCCGTTCCACTGATCAGTGGCAGTGCCGCTTCAAGCACATCCCTTACAGCCTTGCCCGATAGTGTTTTGTCTTTCAAACCAATGCGTGCAGCAATCAGGGCAGCCTGCCTCTTGAGATTGGGATTTGTCAAATATTTACCTGCAAACACCAATGCCCCCAAACCGGTAAGATGATCGGCCCTTGCAAGAATATTCCTTTCCTGCACAGGGTTTTTTGCTGCAGCCATTTGGTCCTGCAGGTCCAGCAATTGTTGGGCGCTGTTTTTTGTTGATGCGGCGGGCTGCAAAGACGTCATTGTCGTTTGCAGTTTGAAATTGGCATTGTCAATGGCTGCCTGAATATGTTGCGAAAGGGGTGCTTTTGAAGATGAAAGGGCCTTGTTGAGCGCAGCTGTTGCAGCCTCTGTTTTAAATGTAGCCAATGCCCTTGCAGCTGCTCCACAATAGACCTCATCCTTCAACAATTTGGACAATGGCTTGATGGCATTTGCATCCCCCAACAAACCCAATTCCTGGATCATCAGGTCTTTTGCATAGCGCGTTGTTGCAGCGTTCAGGGATGAGCTGAGCATGCCGGACAACTTGGTCCTTCCAGCTGCATTCAAAGCAGTGTGATGGGTATAGGCATTCAATGCATAAGTAGCTTTCAGTTTCAGGGAATCATCATCCAACATGGACAACAATTTCTTCCAGTCAGCCTTGGCCCATGATTCCATGGAAGAAAGCACCGTCTGCACATCGGCAGACTTTTGATAAGGAAATGTGGCCACCGCCTTTGTCACATTGTCTTGGGCGTGAAGCAATAAGATTACTGCAAAATTAAATAACAAGGATATGAGTATCTTTTTCATGAATGTGCTTGTTGAAGATTAAATGTTCCAGGGTGCGCGCATGGGAGGATTGATCATCCTGTTGGCTTCGTCGTCATTGATGAAAACCTGTTCGACAGGATCAAAACGCAGTGTGCGCCCAAGTTGTAGTGCAATCTTTCCAATGTTGATGATGGTGCAGGAGCGATGGCCATTGGATTCGTTCAAAGCAAATGGAGTCCGGTACCTGACTGAGTCCAGGAAATTTGTCACCTGTGGAGCTGGATCAGGCATCATGGCTATTTTCTCTTTCAGGTTGGGAATGTCTGACTTGAATCCATTGAACAACTTCCCTTTTGGACCTTCGATGTAGGGAACCTCAGGACCGGTTCCCTCCCCATCCAACACAATCTTGCATCCGTCCGCATAGGTGTACGTAATCTTTCTAAAAGTGCCGCAAGCATCAGGATGCTGTTGCTCTGCATCCACTTCAACCATTACGGGGCTGGTATCATCCTTACCCAGGAAATATTGGATGGGGTCAAGATAGTGCTGCCCCATATCACCCAGTCCGCCTCCATCATAATCCCAATATCCGCGGAAGGTAGGATTGGTCCTGTGTTCGTGATAAGGCTTGAATGGTGCAGGTCCTAACCAGCGGTCATAGTCAAGAGTTTCTGGTACTTTCTGTTCTTCCAGTGTTGTTTTTCCAATCCAGTAAAACTTCCAATCGAAGCCTGTTTGTTTGCCCACCGTTACCGTTAATGGCCATCCCAACAAGCCAGACTCAACCAACTTCTTGAGGGGCTTGACGGTTGTATTCATTCCATAAAAATTCTCTTCAAAACGGAACCAGGTGTTGAGCCTGAACATCCTGCCGTACTGCTTTACTGCCTCCACTACCCTTTTGCCTTCTCCAATGGTACGTGTCATGGGCTTTTCACACCAAATGTCCTTGCCAGCTTTTGCAGCCTCAATCGCCATGATTCCATGCCAATGCGGTGGGGTGGCAATATGGACAATATCCACTTCTGGAAGGGCGATCAGTTCGCGGTGGTCATGAAATTTCTTGATGGTTCCACCAACCCTTTTTTCAGCAGCCAGAAGATTGCGTTTCTCAACGTCGCAGATGGCTACCACACGTGTTCCTGCATACTCAACATGGTTTCTTCCCATGCCCCCAACACCAATGATACCCTTGGTAAGTTGGTCGCTGGGTGGAATGAAACCCTTGCCCAGCACATGGCGTGGAACAATAAAAAAACCAGCTGCTGCAGCAGCACTACCGAGGAGAAATTTTCTCCTGCCTTTGGATGTGAAGGAACTCATGCGGAAGAATATTGATTGATTCTAAAGATATACAATGAAGATGAAATTTCCCCTCATTTGGACATCAATCAATGGATGCTGCGCAATCGTTTGTGCAAATCGATCAGAGGTCAGTAATCAGCTTGAATTTGGGAACAAGGGATTTCATTACCAGCCATGCAATCAAATAAGCGGTTGCACAAAATGCAAACATGATGGTATATCCGGTTTCAATATGCCCCAACGCCTTGTAATGATCGAACAGGGCACCTCCAACTTTCGTAACAATCACACCACCAATGCCACCGGCCATCCCGCCGATGCCAACCACCGATCCAATGGCTTTTTGGGGAAACATATCTGAAACAGTGGTAAAAATATTTGCGCTCCAAGCCTGATGGGCAGATGCCCCCACGGCAATCAGCAATACAGGCATCCAGAAACTGATGCTGCCCAATGGCTGTGCAGCCAGAACCACCAAGGGGAACAATGCAATTACAAACATGGCCCTTAGCCTTCCATCATAGGCATTGTAGCCCTTGTTGATAAAGTAAACTGGGAACCATCCCCCACCGATGCTGCCGACCATCGTAAAGCTGTACAACACCACAAGTGGCAAAACGATTTCCGTTCCTGTCATTCCATACTGGTCTTTCAGGTAGGCAGGAAGCCAAAACAAAAAGAACCACCAAACCCCATCGGTTAGGAATTTTCCTAAGGAGAATGCCCAGGTTTGCTTGTATTTGAATAGACTTTTCCAGTTGACCTTTTCACCGTTGGCAGTCGATTGCTGGGCAACTTCTGCAGCGTCTGAGGCAAGGATGTATTCACGCTCAGCTGCTCCCATTCTTTTTTGAAGATGGGGTGGTTCGTAATACATGTACCAGAAAATCAGCCACAAGAAACCGATGGCACCAATCACAATAAATGCCATTTCCCATCCATAATTGGTCGCAATCCAGGGTACGCTGAGGGGTGCCAAAATTGCGCCAATGTTTGTTCCTGAATTGAAAATTCCCGTTGCAAATGACCTTTCTTTTTTGGGGAAATATTCTGCTGTTGCCTTGATGGCTGCCGGAAAGTTACCAGCTTCCCCAATGGCCAAAACCGCCCTTGAGAAAATGAATCCCATGACGGAAATGGGAACTGCAGCCAAACCAATCCATCCGAGAGAAGAAACAAGTATTTCTCCTATTGGAATGGCCAACGCATGCACAATGGCACCAATTGACCATAGGATGATGGCCCATGCATAACCTTTCTTTGTACCCAGCTTATCGATGATCCTGCCCGCAAACAACAAACAAACAGCATAGGTAAATTGAAATGCAGATGCTATGTTGGCATATTGACTGTTTGTCCAGCCAAATTCATCTTCAAGCATGGGCTTGAGAAGACTCAGTACCTGTCTGTCAAGATAATTGATGGTGGTTGCAAAGAAAAGCAAGGCACAGATGGTCCACCTGTATCCGCCGGGTTTTGTTGTTGATGGCATGGTCGTTGGGTTGTTGTCAGTTATGGTTTCCAATTGAAATAGTTGACATTGTTGTTGTAACAGATGTCCTGTACCATCTTACCGAGCCATTCAATGTCATTGGGCAGTTCTCCCTCTTCCACTTCTGTACCGATCAGATCACACAGTATTCTTCTGAAATACTCATGTCTTGGGAAAGATAAGAAACTTCTTGAATCTGTGAGCATTCCAACAAAACGACTTAGCAACCCCATGTTGCTCAACGTGTTCAATTGCTTGATGATGCCATCTTTTTGGTCGAGAAACCACCATCCTGATCCGAATTGCACTTTGCCAGCCACCGAACCATCATTGAAGTTTCCTGCCATGGTGGCCATCACCTCATTGTCGGCGGGATTCAAATTGTAGAGTATGGTTTTGGTGAGCTTGTTGCGGGTATCAAGGCCGTTTAAGAAAGTGGACAAGGACTTTGCCTGGTCAAAAGTGCCGATGGAATCCCAGCCGGTGTCGGGCCCCAATTGTGCCAACATCCTTGAATTGTTTCCCCTCAGTGCGCCCAGGTGAAACTGCTGTACCCAGCCTTTCTCATGGTCCCACTCCGCAAAATGAACCAGCATGGCTGATTTGAACTGGCGCTGGCACTTGAGGCAAAGTTCTTCGCCTTTCAACAGTCGATCGAAAATGACTTTGATTTCATCTTCAGTATAGGCATCAGCATACATCTCTTCCAGACCATGATCCGAAACCTTGCAGCCCATTGTTGCAAAGTAGTCGTGACGGGATTTGAGAGCAGCGAGATAATCTGCAAAAGAAACAATTGGCATGCCTGCTGCTGCAGAAAGCTTTTCCACATATTGAAGGAAGGGAACAGTACTGTTTACATTCATGGCCATATCTGGCCTGAATGCGGGAACCATCCGAATATCCGTTTCCTCGGCTTGCATGGCCTGGTGGTATTCGAGTGAATCAACAGGGTCATCTGTCGTACAAACCAATTCCACCTTCATCTTTCGCAACAGGTTCCTGACAGAAAATTCCTTCGTCTTCAACAAGGCTGTGCAATGTTCATAAATGTCCTTTGCATTCTCAGGGCTTAGCAATTCATTGATGTTAAAATATCGCTGTAGTTCCATGTGCGTCCAATGGTACAATGGATTTCGCATGGTATAGGGTACGGTGGCAGCCCACTGTTCAAATTTTTCCAAATCGGATGCAGCGCCAGTACAAAAACTTTCATCAATGCCATTGGTGCGCATGGCACGCCATTTGTAATGATCGCCATGCAACCACACTTCGGAAAGATTGTTGAAAATTCTGTCCTCTGCAATGTCTTTGGGCGACAGGTGACAATGATAATCGATGATGGGCATATCGGCCGCAAAATCATGGAACAGCCGCTTTGCGGTTTCAGTTTTCAGCAGAAAATCCTTGTCAAGAAAAGCTTTCATTTGATCCAGTTTCAAGTAGTTTTTATGAAAATTTATTGATTGTGGCCATCATGCCATCATTGAGGATGGACAATACCATGCCTTCTACCGATGCTGTTGCACCAGGTAACATGGAAAGATCCCTTCCCCAAGTGTCTACATCTGCCAGCACCTGCAGCAGTGTTGCATTTGGATTTGTTTTTGATATCATTCCCATTTGCACAAGATACGCACTAAAACCGATTAGCATGTTCACAGGAAGTTGGCCTTTTTGTTCAATGGAAGCAATGATCAGGGGCAGACACCTTATCTTCATTTTGAGGGTGAACTGTGCAGAAATGCTTGCCCATTTGTGCTCAAGAAAAGGATTGGAAAAACGGTCGAGCACCGCTTTCCCAAAGGCACTGGCCTCTTCAGCCGATATTTTTTCACCTGTAATGACAGCAGCAATCTCACCCAGGGTCAATCGCTTGATATAAGCATTCAACACATCATCCGCCATGCTGTCCTTGACCAGTTCCATGCCTGCAAGCAGCGATATCCCACAACTGAATGTATGCGTGGCATTCAACATGCGCAGTTTCAACTCCTTGAACTTTTCAATGGAAGGTACAACCATACAACCTTTGGCAACATTGCAAAATCCAAGGGTATCAATTACCCTTTGGTCTTCTGATTCAATGGCCCATAGTCCAAAGGGTTCGGACATGATCATCAGATCATCGACATAACCCAATGCTTTGGATGTTTTTTGTTGATCATCGGCAGAAAGTTTTCCGGGAACAATACGATCAACCAGTGTATTGCAAATGGGATTTGCATGGTTCAACCATTGCATAAATGTTGTATCGAGTTGGTTGTGTTGCGCAAGGCGATTCAGCACATCTTTGAGTTTTGTACCATTTTCTTCAATCAGCTCTGCAGGTATGATGACCAGACCTTTTTTAAGATCACCTCCGAAATGGACATAACGGGAATGAAGCACAGCCAAGAGCTTTCCGGGAAACGAAGCAGGTGTTCCTTCGAATATATTTTCCTCCTCAAACACAATGCCCACTTCTGTGGTATTGGATGTCACCACCTGCAAATCATCGGAAGTAGCCAATGATAATATTTCCATCCAGTCTTCACTTGCAGATAGCACCCTGCTGATGGATGCATTCACATGTGCTTCATTTACTAGCTGTCCGTCGGCAATTCCCCTGACACATACTGTGTACAACCCATCCTGGGCTGAAAATGCATCGGTTGTTCCTGCCTGGGTGGATTTTACCACCACTACACGCCCACTGAATTTTCCTGTACGGTTCGCCTCGTGAATGTATTGATCCGGAAGGCCGCGCAAAAGCACGCCTGTTCCGAATTGCAAAACTTTTTCCGGAAATGCAAGCTGCGCTGCCGTTGGTAAATGTAGGTTCTCAATGCCTTCAAGTTCTTTCAGAATGCTTCGCTTCAAATGCTTCATGCTGCTTGTTTATGCGGGCTCCAGCGGATTCCGAATACCCATTCTATTGTTATCAATGATTTTGTGGTGTTCTCAGGCAGGTTGTTGCGAAACCATGTAAAATCTTTACCATCTTCCTTGTGGCAGTCCGCATAGTAGACCCTTCGGCCCCATTGGATGGAATTGGTTGTTGGAACAAGGTAAATGTCCATGTCCTTCATGTTTGCCCCAAAGATGCAATCGATCAAATAGAATTGTGCATCCTTGTGGTAACGCCCCAACTGAAAACCCTCATATCCAATGAATTTGCATTGCTTGAACACAGTTTTTGAATCTTCATATTTGGAACCATCATGCCATATGGCTGCAGGTCCAGTCAAGGCAATGAAGGTGCAGTTTTCAGCCCATGCCCAACCGCGGGGACAATAAAAATCAACACCACCTTCCATGATGCAATCCTTGAAGTACCAAAGCCCTGCATCGACATCCCACGGACTCACTGTATCGCCTCCAAATGCCCTGAAATGACAATTGATTGCACGCATGCGTGTGGCACCATTCATGGCACGCAATGCCATCTGGTGACCATCCTTTCGCAATTCTTTTTGATGGGTTACCGAATCTGAAGCACAAGGAATCGTTTGTGGTTTGAAATCAAAACCAAAGTTGTTGGTAATGGTAAGATTTTTCAGGGTGATATCGGATGCCCCAATGTTCATTGTGGCAACACCCCAGTCATCAGGATGCTCACAACGCCAGGCATCCCGGGCAATAGAAGCGATGAGGATTGTTTTTTCCCTGTCTTCTCCCTCTATGGTGATTCCCGGCTTTTCGACATAGAGCTTTTCGTTGTAAACGCCTTTCCTTACAAAGACAACGGCAGTTTTTATTTCAACACCAATACTGTTCAGGGCACCTTGAATGGTTTTGAAATCACCCTTTCCATCCTGCGATACAACGATCCGTATCTTGACAGGCTGGAAAGCCGACAACTGAAAAAAGGAGATCAGGAGAAATGGTAAAATCAAATGGCCTTTCATGCTCCTTATTTTGCCTCCTTCAACAACCAATCCACCAATGATACTGCGGCAGGAAAATTTTGAAAATCCGGTGTCAGCCGGCGTCCGTCCAGGTATTCGTTGTAAATCCATGGATCCCCCAATACAAATACTTTCCCTTTGCCAAATTTTGAAATCGCCATGATATTGGCACCATCTTTTGTGGCAATGGCCTGTGCTGGAGGATTGAGCTTTAATGTACTCAATTCCTTGATAAAAAGCTTTTTGCTGTTGCCAAATACGGGGGATTGATCAGGAGTAACCACAGCACCCATTTCAAACTGGTCTTTCAATACCGGGTTGAAAAAATCTTCCTTGAATTCGATGCCAAACATTTTTGGGAGGACATTGAATTTTGGGATTTCATTGTTGGAAGAATCATTTCCCAATATCAGCAATACGCCGCCATTGGAAACCCAATTCCTGATTGCAGTTGCATCTTCAGGTGTCATGTAATTGGGGGCCGCAGTTTCTTTTTTTGTATCAGGATCCACCATGATGAAAACATCTGCATTTTTCAAGACTGTTGCTGTTGGTCTTGAGGATGATAGTTCAATCGTTGCTCCCTGCCGTTGAAAAAGTTTTCCAAACATTGAATATCCACCATTGTCTCGTTCATCCCATACATAATGCCATTTTACATTTGTACCTGTTGCATCCTTTCTCCACTCATTGTTGAAATAGTTATCGAGATAAACCATTTTGCCTTTGGCGTTGTTGCGGGAAGCGCCAAATTCCATTTCTGCTGCACAGAGTATAAATGCACCCATCCCTTTGGGATCATTTGTGATCACAGGTTCAGACATGTAATAGGCAAAGCTTCCGTCGCGGTATGGATTGCCGCCAAGACCAGATACAGTCACCGTTCCACGCAGGTGAATACCTCCTGCAGAATCAACAACAAAATGATCTTTTATTCCTTCATATCCTTTTTCGGCAACCTGATAATAAGTTGAACCTATATACCCCAAGCGGCTTGCTTTTGCAAGCGTATACGTGATCATGCTGGAGCCGGAAGACTCAGGATAGTTTGGCTTCTGAGCCCGTTGATCAACGATATCAAACCAAAGACCTGTGACAGGATCCTGCACTTTTGTAACAGCGGCAGCAAAGCGATCCAGGATAGAAATCAATTCTTTTCTTCCGGCATGGTTTGCAGGAAAATAATCCAAAACATCCACCAACGCCATCCCAAACCAACCGAGGCTTCTTCCCCAAAAATGCGGTGAATTGCCCGTTGTTTTATTGGCCCATTGTTGCTGACGGCTTTCGTCCCATCCATGATAGAGCAAACCAGTCTTTGGATCGCGCGCATGTTTCTCCATCAAACGAAACTGAAGAACAATGTCATCAAAGGCCTTGTCTTCATGAAACAGTTTTGCATATTCTGCCATGAAGGGCTGCCCCATGTACAAACCATCCAGCCACATTTGTGAAGGATATATTTTCTTGTGCCATAATCCCCCTTCCAAGGTTCGGGGATGCGTGAGCAGTTGTTCCCGAAGCAACTGTGCGGCCTTTCTGTACTTTTCTTTCCCAGTAACCTGATAAAGCATCAACAGGATCTTTCCATTGTTGACATGATCAATGTTGTATTCATCTTTTTTATAGCCTTTGATGGATCCATCCTCGCCAACATAAAAATCCATGGATTGCTGTATATAATTGAACCACTTTCTGTCTCCAGTGGCATTCCAGACATCATCCATACCCTTCAGGATGACTCCCTGATCATAACGCCATTTGGGCTGCTTGTCGCCTGGGAGCATGAAGGAATCCGGCCACATGCGCATGGCTGTTTGCGAAAGCGATTGGCTGAGCGGCCTGCTGTGAAAAGCATTGGCACGGATGCCATGCGTGACAACACCAGTACTTTGCTGCACCTTGATGGCTGCAGTGGAATCCTTCAACTTAAGATCAATGTTGGAGAGGGTGATACCATTGGCTTCCTGTATTTCAATTCCTTTGTTGGCGGTGAAAGACATGTCCTTCAACACAATGTCTGAAACCTGCATTTCAGGAAGCCCCCTGATAAAAATCGCCTTCTCTGTTCCATCACATTGGACCCGGCTGATCCTGAAATTCCTGAAAGACGGCGTTGATTCATCCAGCGGTTTTCTTTCAATCACAGGCATCTCCTGCTTTTCACCAAATGTTGGCACAGGGTCTTTCGACATGTAGTACATGTCAAACAAAATGGCCTCCCCTGGAATATCTTTCATCACGATATCATTGATGATGATGTTCTCCACAACGCCACCCCTTCCGCGTGTGGTCTTGAAGCGCAAGCCAATGTCTGTTCCGATGAAACTGCAATTGTCCACTTTCACATTCCTGACTCCCCCACTCATTTCACTGCCAATCACAAATCCGCCATGGGCAGAATACACCGTACAGCCTCGGATGGAAACATTTTGCGTTGGCATCCCGCGCTTTCTTCCGGCCGCATCCCTGCCGCTTTTCATACAGAGGGCATCGTCACCAACATCAAAAAAAGAATTTTCAATCAATACATTGCTGCAGCTTTCCACATCAATTCCATCGCCATTTTGCGCAAACCAGGGGTTCTTCACCTTGATGTCACGCACAATTAGGTTTTCACACATGAGGGGGTGGAGACACCAGGCAGCAGAGTTTTGAAAAGTTACCCCTTCCCATAAAATATTTTTACAGGCTGTAAACACAACCATGTTGGGCCTGAGAAAATCCTTTATGGATTGATAGTACGCTGCTGTTTTTTCTGGTGCGATCACACCTGGATTTTTTTCATTGTTGCCCTTCAGGTTTGAAGCAGAAGGGTACCATGTTTTCTTGTCATCGCTTAAAAGTCCGCCACTGGCCAATAATTTTCTCCATTGGCCCTCTGTAAGCTTGTCCTTCTTCACCTGACGCCATACTCCTCCATTGCCGTCTATGATCCCTTTTCCGGTAATGGCAACATTGGTTGCACCAGTTGCGGAAATCGGTGATTGGTTCCTCATTTGGGGCAATCCTTCCCAGTTGCCTTCAATGAGCTTGTACTGGTTGAAGTCAGAAGAAAACAACAACATGGCTCCCTGTTGCAGGTGCAGGTTGATATTGCTTTTGAGTACAATGGGTCCCGTGAGCCAAAGACCCTTTGGAACCAATACCACTCCTCCCCCTTTTCTGTAGGCGGATTCAATGGCTGCATTGATTGAACTGGTGTTCAAACGCAGCCCATCTCCTATTGCCCCAAATGCTGAGATGGACAGGGTATCTTTTTTGAAGGTGGGTATGCGGTTCTTGACTGCATCATATTGCGCTGACGCAAGGTTGGACAACATCAAGCAGTTCAAGATCAGCGCAGAAAATTTGAGTATTACAATCCTCATACAACAATTATTTTTTTAATGGTTCTGGATTCCAGTGTCCTAGAATGTTCTGTAAAGTAAATGTTTTAAGTGCTTCCTGGGTTAAATGTTTCATCCACTTTGCCCTTGTAAGCGGAGAAGCACCCGGTCCAATGCTTTTGAATTCTGCATAGCGTGCAGTAGTCTCGTTGGAGGGATTTTTCCAATTGTTCCATCCTTCGGGTACAATATGGTCATCCATCCAACAACGGATATACGTTACACTGGCTGTAGGGCTCCAGGGTCGACCCAGGGAAACCCTTTTGATGCCTTCTTCGGCAGTCAAAGTACAGTCAAAAAATACGAATCCAAAAGGAATGATTGAGTTGGTTGAAGCGGCAGTTACATGAGAATCTTTTTTGCTGTGCAGTTGGCAGTTGCTGAATACTGCTGTTGCTGCTCCAAAAATAAAATCTGTAGTGCCTTCGATATAACAATCCCTGAAATAATGCTTTACCCCACTGCCACTCAAAAACAAAACATCCTGGTTGCCCAACATGTTGCAGTTGATGAATGATGCCCTGTTTCCTTCCACCCGCAAGGCAACGCCCTGTCCCGCAGTAAATCCCGCATTGTTTTCAAAGCTTATGTTTTCTGCTGTGAAATCGTCCCCATATACGAAAACAGAGGCACAGGTCCATGTATTCAAGGTGTCTCCATTCGGCAATTTAGTGCCTGCATGATGATCAAATGTGATGATGGTTTTTTGTTTGTCTTCACCGATGAGATGCACCTTTCCTTTGCGCGCATCTACAACCACCACTTCACGATAAATACCTTTTTTTACATAGATCTCGAAAGGCTCATTGTTGCCTGCTTTGATGGCATCCAATGCCTGTTGAACAGTTGTATAATTTCCAGTTCCGTCCTGGGCTACAACCAATTTTTGCTGAGCCATTGCAGATGAAACCAAGAAAACAAAAAAGGAGGCCAATCCAACAAACGATTTCATGCTCAAGGTTTTTTAACAACGATATAGGGTTGCAAATCAGGGATGGTCGTGCGAATTTCCTTGAGTACCAATTGCGCTATCAACCTTGCACCAAGCTCATTGAAATGGGTATTGTCATCCTTTCCATCCGGATAATTGGGATGCTCGCCTGGTTTTAACTGACAGAACAACAATTTAGAATTTTCAACGCCAAATTGCTCATAGAGTTGCATGCTGTTGGCATCCAGGTCAATGAAAAACAGCTTTTCGTCTTCCGCTACTTTTCGGACCAAAGCAGAATACTCCTTGTGCGTTGGTTCAATCTTTCCTGTTGCATCAAATTTTCTTCTTGCAACTGGGGTCAACAAAACAGGAACCAATCGCCTTTCCCGAGATTCACGAACATAGCGCAGAAGATTGTTGGTAAACTCTTCAGGAGTCGTATAGGTATTGACTTTTGATTTCACCTCATCATTGTGACCAAATTGAATGAAGACATAATCTCCAGCTGAAGACTCGTCCAAAATCTGCTTCCAAAGGCCCTCTGTCAAGAATGTCTTTGTGCTTCTTCCATTCTTTGCTTTGTTAACAAGGGTTATGTTCTCATTCCAAAAATGGCTGAAAGGCATTCCCCATCCTGTTTCGGGAAAATTTTTCTCCAATTTGATGCTCATGGTGGAATCACCAGCCAGGAATATTTTTACTTTTTTCTGGTCGGGTACAAATGCAATCATCAGCATGAGGGCGAAAACAGACAACCACTTTTTCATTTCAGCAAACTGTTTAGGTATACTTCAACATTGGAGAAATAGGCATGCAATTTTACACTTGATGCATCATTGCTATCCGCTGGATCAAGGCCGTTTTGAAGCTCCCATGCATCAGGCATTCCATCCTGGTCCTTATCGACCAACGCCAGCTCCGACTTGAGTTCGGGCCACGCAATTTTTGATACCTCATATGGTGTTCCATGCTTGAACCCACCCTGTACATCGATAATTCGTCCCTTTCCGTTTCTCATCTCACTGATGATACGCATGTCCAAGGCATCTCTTTTCAGTGAAGCTCCTACCTGTTTTACCACAGACCGGTAGGCATCATATGCTTGCTGCTTTGTGAGCGTTGCAACCGAATGAGGATTGTTGATGTATACCCCTTGGGAAGGAATGGGTGTAACTCCATTCATATTGTCCATGTTGACTGCAGTATTTCCTTCAATCATGTTTCCAACAACATGGTACTGCCCATAAGGCAAGACATCCGTCTTGGAAGGATCAAGAAAATTATTTGCTGCTGATGGCTTTGTTGAAGGTCCTGGCTTGAAATAATTGTTGACAATATTGTACTTCCCGAACTCCCCGCCATATATGGCCTTGTTTTGCCAATTGTACACAACATTGTTTTGAAAATCCACCAATTCCTCTTTTGCACCGAGACGAGCTCCATTGAACCGGGGATTTCTGCTCACACAATGGGCAAAAAGATTGTGGTGGGCAGAAAGATGGGCGCCGCCCCAAATGCCTCCATAGCCATGGTTCTCCCAGTCCTTGTCGCCCGTTTCGAAATGATAGGAGTAGTTCAAGGGTTCTGCTATCATGTTCCACTGTAGGGTGGTGCTGTCACCACCGTACACAGACATGACCTCATCCGTTGACCAACTCAAACTGCAATGGTCTATGATCAGGTGCTTGTTTTTTGAGCCTGACAAGGCGTCGTCCCCACCGCTTCCATCTACCATTCCTTTCTGGGATTGGTAGCGGTCTCCCATCCTGAAACGCATGTATCGAACTATGATTTGATCACCTTTCAATCGGACAGGTTGATCGGCAATACAAATGCCATCGCCTGGAGCAGACTGCCCAGCAATGGTCACATTCCCCTCAATTTGAAGTGGTGTTTCGAGATGAATGGTTCCTGAGATGGAAAAAACAATGGTCCTTTTGGATTTTTGCTCTGCCGCTTCGCGAAAGCTTCCAGGGCCGGCATTGTTAAGGTTGGAAACCACAATGGTTTTGCCACCTCGACCACCAATAGTAAATTTCCCAAATCCTTCGGCACCTGGAAATGCAATATGGGCTTCTGTTTGAGCCATAGGGTTATGGCTGAAAAACAATCCAGCAAAAAACAAAAACAAACTTATGCTGTTGAATGTAGGCATGGAAAAAAGAAGGCAGGCAGCCAATGAATGACTACCTGCGTGTATTTGCATTTGATTAATAGCCCGGATTTTGTTTTAGTTTACCCTGATAGGAAGTGATGGTCGCCTGATCAAATGGGAAAAGCTCACTTTTACCTGGCACAAAAAATGAAGCCATCCCTTCCCACAACTGCTTGCCATCAATCTGGGCGGTTGTCAACATTTGCCCCCAATCTGTCCTGGTCCATCCAGTTGCTGGATTCGGAACTTGTGTAGGTCTCCAGAAGGGCTGCGCCGTAGCTGCGGTGTTTGTTCCAGCAAAAAACTGAATCTCTTCACCATTGTTTTTCCAGTAAATGTATTGGGGAACCCTGTCATAGGGAGGCCTACGGTCACGTATCAGTTGAATGTTGGTGCGCGCTTCCGCAATTTTGTTGGCCAGCAAGTTCCACCGCAACAAATCAAATTTTCTGATTCCTTCATGCCCGAATTCCAAAAAGCGCTCATTGACAATTGCATTGAAAAATCCTGCTTTTGTGGTTGGCGTGACACCAATGAGTCCAACATTCCCTGCAAATGCTCTTTTACGGACTTCCTCATAGGCTGCAATTGCCTGAGGTGTAGGAGCCCCATTGATCTCATTTACCGCCTCGGCATACATCAGCAAGACATCAGAAAAGCGAATCAAAGACCAATTGTATCCCACATTCAGGACAGTTCCAGGCAGTAGAGGGTTCCTCCAATCGCGTCGGTATTTTCCTGTATTCAGTTCTCCAAGCCTGCGCTGGCTTTTGATGTTTGTTGCTGATGTTACCTGATAATGCGTGATGGTAACATCCCTTCGGGTATCTACAGAATCGAATGCATAAAAATAATTGGGCAAGATAACAATTCCACCTCCACCTGCACCAAAGCGGGAAGCATTGCTCAGGTTAGGTCCGTCATAGTTGCCCATCCGGCTATCACTGTTGCCGTTTCCACCTCCAGCTCCAACCTCAAAAAGAATTTCCGCAAAAGGGTCATATGTAAATGATGTCAATTTTTTCCAAACATCAGAATAGCTTGGATTCAGGGTATGCTGATCCCTTCTTGCCATCAACTCCTCACATTCCTGTTTGGTTATTTGGTAATACTTCAGAAAGTCTGCACGCCTTTCCATCTGGCCATTGGAACGAAGGGAAAAACCTCCTCGTGCCAATGCAATCCTGGCTCTCAATGCCATGGCAGCACCTTTGGTAATTCTTTCGTTGCGTGGACCGGCTTCAGTTCTCCAAGGAAGAAAATCTTTTGCGTTGGCAAGGTCTGCCAGCAGCAGGTCATATGTAGAGTCCCTGTTTGCTTGGGGAATGAATAAATTGGCTTGTTTGTAAGCTGGAACCATGGGCGCAGGAACATCCCCCCAGTTGCGGATCAATTCCATGTAAAACTGTGCACGCAAGGTAAGCGCTTCACCCAGTAGTTTTTTCAACTCCCTTTTTTCTGCATCTGTCCCATTGGTATATTGGCGCATCAAAGGAATCTGTTCAATGCAAATGTTTGCTTTTTCAACACCCCTGTACAACTGCCTAAAGGGATTTGTGATTTCTGAATTGGTCAATAAAAGTTGATACCTTCCTATACCCCTGCGGCCGTTGTCTATGTTTCCGCTCACGATGGCCTCATCAGAATCATATGGATAATACATGCTGATGCGGATGCCATATCCGTTGTCTCCCTGCAACTCATCATATACACCTACCAATGCATTGAAGGCATTGGATGGATCGGAGAATGCATCAGGAATGCTGTACTGTGATACGGGAGCTACCTCGGTATATTTTTTGCATGATTGCAGGATCAATATCGAGCAGGTCATCAGAAGCAACCCGGAACGAAAGAGTAAATTGTTCGATTTCATATGTTGCACATTAAGTAGATTAGAAAGAAAGGTTCAGGCCCAATACCCAGGTTCTGGAACGTGGATAAGCAGCAAAGTCAACACCCGGTGTCAATGGATCTGATCGTCGGGCCGTTACATCGGGATCATATCCTGTATATCCAGTAATTGTTGCAAGATTGTTGACCGTTCCAAAAAATCGAAGGCTTGAAATCTTGTGTTTTTGTGAAATGGATTTTGGTAGTGTATACCCCATGGTAAGGTTGTTGATACGAAGATAACTTCCATCCTCAACTGCCCATGAATGCAGCCACCAGCGCTGTACACGCACTGGAGACCAGATTTTTGCCCCAGCATTCAACGCTGTCAAGGCCGCAGGGTCTTTAACAATCTCTCCCTTGTCGTTGACATTGGTAAACCTGTCCTTCATGATCTCCAGCATGTTGAGGTTTGAAAAAGCACCATCTGTCCACTCAAGTTTGTTGGCATTGTAGATGTCATTGCCAACCACGAAATTCACAAAAATACTGAGGTCAAAATTCTTATAATTGAACTGGTTGTTCCAACCTCCGGTAAACTTTGCATTGGCATTTCCGATGATGGTCCTGTCACCATCCGCTGTAATAACGCCGTCTTTGTTAAGGTCCTTCCATTTCAACATACCAGGCTGTGGAGTGCCATAAACACCATTCACAGCAATTCCAGGTTTGATTATATAGCTCTGTGAAGTTGGGTTATAATCAAAATCGTTGACACTATAAAAACCATCTGTTACGAAGCCATACATTTGACCTGTTGATTCTCCAACTTTAACAATATAATCATCTACCCCATCACTGCCCTGCCATCCGGAAGTTCTTGTAATCTGTGCAACACCTCCAAGGCTCTCCACTTTATTTTTATTAAAGGATATGTTGAAATTTGAAGTCCAACTGAAATTTTTTGTTCCAATCGGCGTTGCATTCAATTGAATTTCAACACCCCTGTTGGAAGTAGCCCCAATGTTTTGAATTTGTTGTGTATATCCCGTGGTTGGAGGAATTTGAACGGCCAACAACAAGTCATTGGCGGAATTCTTATACGCATCGATGGTCAGCTGTAATTTGTTGTTGAAAAAAGCAAGATCCAACCCAACGTTCCTGGTGACATTTTGCTCCCATTTCAATCCAGGATTGGCAAGCGCTGTTGGTGCGAAACCGGGAAGAATGGAATGATTGAATGCATATTGACCTGTTACTCCATAGAGCTGGAGGTAGAGCAGGTTGTCTATCCTGTTGTTGCCCACAACCCCATATCCAAAACGAAGTTTTGCATCGGACAACCACTTCACACCATCAAGAAATTTCTCACGGGATAAACGCCATGCCAAGGAGCCGGAAGGGAATACCAGCGTTCCATTCTCGCTGCTGAATTTGGACGACCGGTCAGCCCTGAGGTTGACAGTGGCCAAATATTTATCATCATACCCATATGTAGCCCTGCTGAACAATGAGAAAATTCTGCTCGGCGGCTGAATGAATGATGTCGGTAAAGGCTGTGCTGAGCCAGTAGGAGCAGAACCCAGACCCATGTTGGCAAGGGCTTTCTGTGCGGAAATATCTGCAGGGAAAAACCTGGTTTCTACTGTATTTTGATCGGAGCGCTGGTCAACCATCTCTTCACCAGCAAGGATGGAGAAGTCATGGTGCTTCTTGAAATTGTTCAAGTTGTATTGAAGTGTATTGGTATTGCTGATGGTTGAACTGCTTTGGGTTCCAATGGAGGCTACCGGCAATGATGCATAGTTCCTGGCGGTTGAAGTAATCTTATTGTAAAACAAATCTGTTCCCACACGGCCATTGTCATATCCAACAGTAGACCTGAGGACCAGATTTTTGACAAGATTGATGTTGACATACGCATTCAAATACGTAGCTGCTGACCACTGTCTTCTGTATTCCGCTTGTGTAAGGATTACCGGATTGATGGCCCCCGATGATGCCAGGAAATAAGCCTCGTCAAAGTCATCAATACCACCATTGGGTGTAGGTATTTCAAATGGCCTGTAATTGATGGCATGCCTCAACCTGTTGGTTGCCCTGGTGCCGCTGTTAGTGGTACCAGCACCCCTGATTTTCTGGTCGAGGTACCTGAAACTGAAACCGGTTTTCACCCGATCAGAAACCTTGTGGTCGAGTTTGAAATTCACAAGATTTCGGTCGAATCCTGATTCCAGCTGAACACCATCTTCCCTGTTGGCGGTAAGGCTCAGGTTGAAACTTGTAGACTGGTTTCCGCCACTCAATGAAGCATTGTGGTTTTGAAACCTAGCATTTCTTCCAAAAACAAGGTCTTGCCAACTGACCGGGCTAATGTTTTTATATACATTCAAGGTATCCCAGGTAGTTCCATAGGTATTCGCAAAACTAGAACTGTCTGCAACAGAACCACGGCTTCGCTCATACTGCCAACGGACAAAATCGTAAGGAGACAAGGTTTTCATGAACTTGGGCACTTCACGGAATCCATAAGATCCATTGTAGGAGGCCTGTGTTTTACCGGGCCTTCCAGACTTCGTGGTGATCATTACAACCCCATTGGCGGCACGTGCACCATATATCGCAGTAGTGGAGGCATCTTTCAAGACATCAATATTTGCAATATCCTGAGGGGCAATCACCGCAAGTGCGTTTTCAACTTGCACACCATCAACTATATACAATGGTGAATTGTCCTGTGTGATGGAGCCCCCCCCCCTGACCCTGATGAGGATATCAGCACCAGGAGCACCTTCCGAGCTGGTTACCTGTACGCCGGCCAAACGTCCTTGAAGCGCTTCTGCAGCGGAAGACAAGGGGACGTCCTTGATTTGTCTGGCACTGACAGAGGAAACAGATCCCGTCAAATCCTTTCTTTTAATACTGCTGTACCCTACAACTACCACATCATCCAACTGGGTTTCTGCTTTTTCCAGTGAAACATTTATACTGGCACCAGCAGTTGTTGTAAGTGTAAATGTTTTGTATCCAACATAGGTGAATACCAACATTGGCTTTCCCGAAGAGGATACCGGCACGGAAAACGCACCATTCTTATCCGTTTGAAACCCCTTCGCATTCCCCCTTACCTGAACAGTAACACCTTCTAACGGATTACCATCTTCCCCTGTCACCTTACCCTGCACCAACTTGCCTTGCGAGAAGCTGTAATGGGTCGAAAACAGGACCAAAAATAAAAATAAAGCTTTTCTCATATCTGCGTGATTTGTATGGTTTAGCCATTGTGAATCTATCTGCAATTCTATGGTGTTTTTGGGCCTGTTCAGCCCCATCCGACAAGTTTATTTACGCAATCGTTCCCGAAGTTTTATGAAGGCAGAATGGTGGAGAAAAGGACAGCATCACCTGAGTGCATTAAAAGCAGCATGTTGCCTATCTTTACCTCATGAAATTTGAAGCAGTCACCATCAAGCATATTGCACAGGAGCTGGGACTCTCCACCTCAACGGTGTCCCGTGCATTGCGCGACAGCCATGAAATCAGTGCTGCCACAAAAAAACTTGTACTCGAGCATGCGAAAAAAGTAGGCTTCAAACCCAACAGGATTGCACAAAGCCTTAAGGAAAGAAAAAGCCTTTCCATCGGGGTAATCGTCTCTGAAATTGCCAACAGCTTCTTTTCCCAGGTCATCAATGGAATCGAATCCATCGCATATAGCCATGGTTACACCGTTATCATCGCTCAGAGCATGGAATCTGCAGATAGGGAATTGTCAAACTTGGAATACCTTACATCATCTTCCATTGATGGGTTGATCATATCAGTTTCGGCAGAAACCAAGAACTACTCTTACCTGAAAAAATTGCATGAAAGAGGATTACCCATCGTTTTTGTAGACCGTGCAATAGATGACATTGAAACCCACAAGGTCATTGCGGATAATTTTAAAGGTGCCTACAAAGCCACTAAACACCTGATTCAGAAAGGATACAAAAGAATTGCCATACTGTCCAACAACAGCAGCCTTTCAATTTCACAGGAACGCCTTGATGGTTATAGGGCTGCCTTGCAAGAGGCCAAAATACCTGTGAAGGAAAACCTGATTACCTACTGTGACCATGGGGGAATGATCTACGCAGAAGTGGAAAACGCCATGAAAACCCTATTGAAGCAACGCATCAAACCGGATGCAATTTTCGCAGGATCGGATAAAATAACCACAGGTTGCCTGAAGTTCATGAAACAGAAAAATATACGCACGCCGGCAGACCTTGCACTGATTGGCTTTTCCAATACCGACCTGACAGAACTATTGAATCCACCACTGTCGGTGATCAGGCAGCCAGCTTTTGAGATGGGACAAGCTTCTGCTTCATTGCTGCTTTCACTCATAGAAAGCAAAAAGCTTCATACAAAGTTTGAAACAAGAATACAATCCACAGAACTGCTGATAAGGAAATCTACCTGATCACAATGAGGCCCGCTGTGTCAGCCGGAAGGCCACTTCAGTTTTGGCCTTTTTTCCAGTTTTGATGATGTTTGCTGCCTCTATTCCCATGGCCTCAAAATCAGTAGACATGGTGGTTATGCCATTCAAGATGATTTTTTTCAAAGGTGTCTCATTGTATGAGATAACCCCTATGTCTTTTCCAAGCTTGAATTTTGATGCCATAATCATTTCGATAAGGGATACAAGATCATCATCCATCAGGTTGATGTAAACCTCTCCTTTGCCAAGTGTTTCGCGTTTAATGTCATGAACTACCTTATGGCCGAATGCATATTGCGTGCAGAACGAAACAAAGCCATTGATGATTTCATCTGGATAATAACTGTTCTCTGGAAATATGATCTTGATGGTATGGTATTTCTTCAATTTGGGCAAGGCTTGCTCCAATGCACCATGTATGTCCTTTTCAAAATTTTCATACACTGCACTAAAGTCGCCGGTAACCTCAGGTATAACCTTGTCCAGGAGAATCAACTTGTCTTTATCGATCTGATTGATGATTTTAGGTGCCTTGTCCTCCCCTTCGATAAAATGGGGAATGAGGACAAAATAGTTGTACTCCGCTGCAGAATTGTTGAGCAGCTTTTTGAACAACGCCAGGTCATTGTTATAGATGTAAAAATCAACAGTAACATTCTTTCCAAGTGTTTTTACAAAAGCATCGTAGATCAGCTTTTTATGCGGACTCAATTTGTTGAACATTAAAAAAACCCGGGCAGTCCTGTCAATATCTGTACTGCTGATAAAATATCCTTTCCCCGGAACTGACCCAATGATTCCCTGTGCCTTTAAATGCTTATACCCCTTTTCAGCGGTATCCCTGCAAATTTCAAAGTGAAAACTCAGTTCATTGATAGAAGGCAACACATCTCCAACATTGAGCTTTCCATCTTCAATTGCTTTGGTGATACAATTGGCGAGCTGCTGGTACTTTGGGGTTACCGAGAAATCATCAAAGTAAATCAACTTGAAAAAAAGAGAAGTTTTCATGTGTCATGAAATGATTGGAATACTATAAAGTAAATGTCACGAAAAAAATAAATACAATGACCCGCTATTGGTTTCTTGCATTGGTATTGATCTTTTCCACCTCCAATGCAGCCAACATGAATGGGCCGACAGCCTTGAAGTCGTCGGTTCTCAGTGGTTCACTCAGGTAGTAGCGATAAGAACCATCCCGATTGGCTGTGCCTCCCAACCCGCCAACTGCAACAGCTTTGGTATAGTGCATTCTACCAGCTGAATCTTCGGAGACAAAGGCATTTAGAAGTCCCGCATAACCCTTCTTCACATTTGCAGCATAACCTGAATCGATGTAACCTTTGTTGACGGAATGTGCCAATGCATATACAAACATAGCGCTGGATGAGGATTCAAGGTAATTCATTTCAGCATTCGGCTTGTCGGTTACTTGCCACCAAACACCAGAAACTTTATCTTGCTCGCGTGTTATGGCAACAGTCAACCGATTGAGAATATCCAGTAATTTTCCCCTCCCAGGGTGTCCCACTTCAAGCTGATCCAGCACTTCCACAAGTGCAACATGATACCACCCCATTGCACGGCTCCAGAAAGTTGACGACAATCCGGTGTGCTTGTTAGCCCAGAACTGCTGGCGGCTTTCGTCCCATCCGTGGTAGAAAAGACCGGTCATTGGATCACGGGCTTTCTCTTCCATCAAAACAAATTCATGGATGATATCATTGTAAGCATCCAATGGGCCAAATCGCTTTGTATACTCTGCATAAAAAGGCTGTACCATGTACAATCCATCCAGCCACATCTGCGCAGGATATTTTAACTTATGCCAGAAACCTCCTGACCTGTTGCGGGGCTGCCAATCGATTTGCTTTCGCAGCAGGTCTGCTGCTTTTTTGTATTTTGAATCACCATACCTGTCATAGAGTCTCAACAACAATCTTCCCGTCAGAATTTGATCACAGTTGTAATCGGTCAAGTCATAGGTCCTGATATTGCCATCTGCATCCACAAAATGATCAATGATTTTCTTGGTATACTTTGCGTAGGTGGAATCACCAGTATGCTCCCACAACCCCCAGATCCCCATCATGGTCACACCGATTTCATAATTCCAGTTGGCGGGGCGTGCACTTCCTTTTGTAACCATGGAATCCGGATAGAGCCAAAGCATGGTTGTTGCCATTTTGACGGCATCTGACTTTTGCGCATGAACCTGGTTGCCGACAAGAAGTACAAAAAGAGCCAAAGGCATTAATGTTATTTTCATGTATTCATGTGTTTTATCAAGGGTCAAGAAAAATTCCATTGCCAAACCCTGCTGAATTCATCGAATCAAAGGCAACCAAACTGTCATATCTGTTCTGCCCCTGTTGGCCCAGGCAAAATAAGGAATGAGCCTTGCATTGCGCTGAATTTTTTCCGAGATCACTTCGCGGTAAAGCTGACCCTTCCAAGGCGCAGTGCTGACCAGCAAAAAATTTGTTTCCAATGCTTTGAGCCGGGCTTGTTCAATCAGGATGTCTTTTGCAACAAAACTTGCACCTGCAGCAATTGCATAATTGAAAACTGTTGCAGTTTTTATATCTGAAGATTCCAAGCAATATACCAAAGGCCCTCGTTTGACCGCGGCCTGGTTCCTGGACTCCTCCACCAAAGGATTTGATTCAATCAATATTACCGGCATGGCAAGATCCAAAATAATTTTATCGTTTTTTTCCCATGCACGCTGCAATTGCAAAAAACCATTTGACCCTGTCTTGATACCTTGTTTTACACCATTTACAGCAACCGTAAAACTTTTACACCAGTCAGGGATTCGCAGGTTGATCTTGGCATGGGATGATGCGTTCAGGAACCTGATCATCACGCGACCAGACCATGGATAATCGGTGGATTGTTCCAATTGGATGCTATCTCCATTGTCAAGTCTGGCGGAGAGGCGGTTTCCTGAATACATGTTTACGAAGACAGCATTGCCTTGCAAGCTGTATTGATAATGTTGTACCTCAGCAATGGTTCTCACCGCATTGGGCGGACAGCAATTTGATTTGCTGATGTATGCCTGTCGACCACCTTCCCAACGCATGTGATAGGGGAAAGCAGATGAGGATGCCAGTGGATTGGTATAGAAATAATCCTTACCCTTGAGACCAACCCCACTCAACACGCTGTTATAGAGTGACAACTCCAAAACATCAATGTACTTTGCATCACCTGTCAACAAAAACATCCTCCAGTTCCAAAGCACATTTCCAATGTTGGCGCAGGTTTCGTTGTGTGCAGTCAGGTTGGGCAATTGAAAATCTCGCCCATAGGACTGGTGTATTTTTTGAACAGTATCTGGCTTGTAAGAAGTGCCATCCACCGACACACCATCGTACAATGCACCGCATCCGCCTGTGATATAAAGTTTGGTATTGGTGACATTGCTCCAGAGGGAATCCAATGCGGCTTTCAATGCTGGATCCCCTGTTTCAGCAAAGAGGTCAGCCGCCCCAGCAAACAGGTAATTCGCTCGCACTGCATGGCCATTCACCTTTTTCATGTTCCGAAAAAGTACCCGGTCACTGTTGTCATCCGTTCCTTCAACAGTTCCCCGAATCAGCATCAGGTGAATGACAAGATCAAGATACTTTTTATTGAGGGTTGTCCGGTACAACTCTGTAAGTCCCATATAATGCGATGGGCAAATGGCGTTTCGGGCCTGCTCTGGTGTCGCCCCTGCATAAAATTCAACCAGAAAATTGGCAGCCTTTTCCGCAACATCAAGCAAGGTCCTTTTTCCGGTAGCACGGTAATGGATGGCTGCGGCCGTCATGAGGTGACCAAAATTATAGGCCTCAAAACCAAGAACATCATCAAATGTAAGAGACCTCCCTGTTTTTTTCTGCTCAATGATGTTCTTTGTGTAGACATACCCATCGGCGCGTTGCGCAAGGGAAATGACCCTGATGGCCTCATCCATCATGCTTCCTATTTTTGGGTCTCTTGTGGCTGCAAACATTGCCGCTGCGGCCTCCAGGGTCTTGTAAAAATCTCCGTCATGAAAAGAGGGTCCCCGGAATCTTCCCGTATCCAATCCTGCTGCCACCTTGAAATTCCTGAATGCATGGCAAATGGTATCACTGGTATAGGTTCTCCACAATTCCGGTAACATCACATCCCGACAAACATCAAACCTTTCTTTCCAGAAGCCCGAAGTCCATTGAACATCATTGATGCCCATGGTGTGCATTTTCGCAAAAGGGCTGTTGGAGGTGTTGACCAAGCCACCTTGGGCAATGCTTGTCGAGCCCAGGCCCAATGCCAAAAACAATATCAGGATTGTTCTACAAAACATCATTGTATATTTTGAAAGATGGATTTCATGTATTCGGCATTCGATCCGAAATTTTTTTTCACATTGTTGGGTTCTTTTGCATCACGTGAACGCTCCAAGACCAACCAACCAGACCATCCCATCTTGTCCAATGCTCGCTTTACTGCAACCATGTTCAACCGTGGGTTGTCTTTCAACAATACCCCATCATCATCTGTGCAGTGGATCTGAATGATTTGGTCCTTGCCCAGGATTTTCAACTCCTTGATCAGGTCCCGCTGATTTTTCAATGCATTTGAAAAATTGAAGTAACTTTTGATGGATGGATCCCCGACATCAACCAACAACTTTTTTTCAGTCCTGGCATCCAAGGCTGTTTCAATGCCAATCACCACACCGGCGACGCTCGCCATGGATCCGATTATTTTTAAGCGGGCAATGACGGAATCACGCAAATCCGGCCGCTTGACAAGATCGCACTGAACACCAAGGGGTAAAAATCCAACCTTTACGTTCAAAAGTTGCATGGTCCTGATACAGTCTGCAATGGAAGGAATAAACGAATCACGTTCACAGAAAGATTGTGCATAATATCCTGACATTGACATGGCACAAAATTCAATGTTCAATGCCGTTGACTGCTGCAAGAAAGCATTGCGAACAGAATCATTCAACAATTGATTGTCAAATGTCAAACGCTTGCCCAGTCCCCCCATGTCAAGCTCCAATCCATCCATACCCAACTGATGGGCCAATTGTATGGCGCCAATTTTTTGGCGCTTGAGCATCATGATATCTGCTGCTGCAATGCGATAGCGTTGCTGCGCCTGCAGATACCCTGCCCCCAACAGAAAGAAAAGCAATGCATGAAAAATAAAATATGTTTTGGCCTTGTTCATCATGTTCATTTGAAAAGGAAGGCCCTCATCATGTCTTCAATTTTTTGCCATCCCAGCAGTGCATGAACAGGCAGTTGTTTTCCATCCGCACCAAATGCTTTCATGGTCTCATCCTTCTCAATCACTACGCCTGTTTCATCAATTGTTCCATTGGCTTTTTTCAAATGTTGAACTTCCAGTTTGAAATGCCGGGCAAGAAATGCATACATCGCCTGGCGTTTGGAAGTTCCATAATCATGTCCTTCATCTGCAAGATGATGATTCTGCACGTCTGCCCCAGGGTAAAAACCATATATTCTTTTCAAGTAAGGAAATTCAAGTTCAGGAACATCCTTTGTCCAGTCTTTACCATCCGAAATCACCAACTGCGGGCGGGGTGCAGCCATGGCAGCCAGCTCAACATTGTTTGTGCCATTACCACAAAAATGAATGCCCATGCCACTTTCACATGGGCAGCCCCCGCTGTGGTAAGAGGACATCATGACAACAGGAACGCTGACAGCAATGCGTTTTTCAATGGCAGTGATGAGCATGGTTTGGCTACCGCCACCCGATGCTCCTGTGATGCCCACACGCTCAGGATCCACTTCAGGAAAGGTCAACACATGATCGATTAGCCTCAGGGTATTGTAGGCTTGAAGGGTCTGCACCAAACTTTTACGGTGTGCTGTAGGCGCAACTTGTAATACAGACTCACCCTCCCATCCAAACAGGTCGTAGGTCACCCCAACAACACCCATCCGTGCCAATGACGCAGCCCGATACTGACAATCTTCCCTGTACCTGCCCCTGGGAAAATGCCCATCAGGGTGAAACACTATTGGAAGCTTTCCCTTGTACTTCAGAGGGCGGTATATCGATCCATTGATGAACACGCCCGGCAGGGTTTCCATTGAAAAATTCTGAACAGTATAATCAGCATAGGTTCTCAATGCGGTCAGCTGTGGGACTGATGACAACTTCTTGGGAAGTTTGTCTAGACCAAGTGTAGACACGATGCAAGAAATAATCGAATCTTTTCTGCGTTCCCAGCTTTGCCTGCTGTCGTAACCGGATGAAATGAATTTCAATTGCGCGAGCCCATCTGCAGACGTTTTCAGGTGGTACTGAAATGCCTGGAGTTTGTATTTCCCCTTGGCCTCTTCTATAAAACTGATGTCCTGGGAAGACAGGATGTTAAAAAGCGTCTTTTCAACATCTGGATGGTAACGCCATTGCGCATAGGTAACTTGCCTGCCTTTAACCAAATCCAATGGATATCGAATCGATACATTGAACCTGGTTTGGACCTCATTCAACACCTCTATCAAGGGCTTTTTGAATTGGTCATCAGCAGTGTTTTTGATCGCAGTGCTAGGGAGATCAGGCATCATTGGCCATACCCCCTGTGCAATTTCAGCTGTCTGCAATTGTGCTGGATTGACCTTTACATATTTGATGCTTTCCCTCCGCCACGTATACACAATGTGCACCATGCCATCAGATGACTGGATAATAGAGGGATAGGAGTATTGACTGATTGGAGAATCTTCCAGGACCAGCGCTGCAGACCAATGCAGGCCATCATTTGAGCGAGCAAGGTTCAGTGGCGTTCTTGGACCTTTTCCATTTTTGATGGAATCGTGGGCAACAGCATGGTTGTAGACCAACAAATGACTGCCATCGGTCATGGTCACTGCATCAGCGCCAGAGTTGTTGTTGGGCATTGTTGAAAGGGTGATGGTAGTCCAGGTTTTCCCTTGGTCTGAAGACCAGGCTTCAGCAAGCGCCCTGTTTTGGGTCCTTGCCAACAGTTGAAGCTTCCCATCGGGATATTGAAGAATGGAAGGCTGAATGGCCTTTATTCCTTTCTCAGCCACAAGATCTGCCCCACGCGTCCATGTTCTGCCACCATCAGGCGAAAATTCCATGTGCAGGTTCCATCCCTTCTCGCCTTCTGTACTGGAAGCCGCCAGTAGGATGCCATTCTTCAACAGAACGGGTTTGTTTTTGACCGGACCAAGACAATCATTGGGCAAGGCAATGGGTGGAGACCATGTCTTTCCATGATCGGAGGAACGCTTCATCCATCCTTTCCAAGCCGCCACATGGGGTCCAACTTTGTAGAACAACAACAGATCACCCTTTGGAACCTGGTACAACACAGGGTTCCAGCAGGCATGGCGCAGGGTATCGTTGATGATGCCATTGGCGATGGAAACCGGATCTGTCCATTTTCCTCGCGCATCTTGCTTGCTCATCCAAATTTCAACATCCGGATTCCTTTCCTTGGTACCGCCGAACCAAGCAACAACAAGTCCTTCTGGAGTTGATGCAACGGTTGGAGCATGCGACTCTGGGAATGGCATCTTTGCCGCGATAAATTCATCGGCAACAATGCCTGCCTTCCAATGTGGCTGGGCCATGGCAAAAGCCTGTGACAACAAAAGAAAAACGCTTATCAATATTGGTCTCATGCTGAATGTTTGAAGATTTTGTAAAAAAGTGCGATTTTTTTTACAAATCACAGGTAAAGGTTTTCTGCATCATTGTTGACGCGTTGAGGTGAATGAGCGAATATGGAAAACGGCTTCTTTGCAAGAAAGGTCAGCACCGGGAAGATCATAGGCCTGATCGGTTGGTGTATCTGGGTTTGGAAAGCGACTCACACCGCCCGTCCGAAAAACAACCCGTTCAATCTTTTCAACAGGCGCAAACATCAGCTCAGTCAGTTTTTTTCCATTGACCTGCACAGTGTAAAAACGATTGGATGCATTGTAATCCAATTGGAACAGAATGGGCTCATTCGAACGATAAGCTGTAATGTTTTTGATGCGGTATCCTGCCTTCGTTGTAACATTTCCATTCGAATCAATGCTAAACCGGATGGCAGCAGTACCCCTGCCGTCTGCGAGTTCAATGTCCATTTGTCCATGGTCCTGTTGTGCAGGAACAATGGTGAATTGAACACTTCCTTTTTCAGAAGCCGGAATAATGCGTTCTGCATAGGCATGGTCAAAAGGGTCCCTGTCTTTCATGGTCAAAGCAGCAATTCCATTTTTTTTCTCAATGCCAACTGGCGTCCATTTTCCACTGTTGTAATTCCATTCCTCTAGTGCCTTTTCAGGACGAATAAGATTGAAACTGTCATTGACATCTGCAATCATTTCATATTTAACTGGAACGGGAATTTTAGCTATCCAAATATCCTCTTTGTTCATGCTATACGTAACCCATGCATGTCCATCCTTGGGAATGCCGTTACCCTCTTCAATCCCTCTTACATATTGTGGGCCATATGATTTGTACGCTCCACCATAACGCATGGCAGTAATCTGGCCATTGACCAGCAAGAGCTTGTCATAGTCAAGTCCATTTTTACTGATTGAAAGTGCCAACGGCCATCGGAAATCTGATGGATTGTAGACCGTTATGTACTTTCCATCACTTGTTTTCTGTCCCCAAATTTTTGCATTGCTGTTGACAAAACCCGGTGCCCTTAATGGATTGTAAACCCAGGTTTTTCCATTGTCCTTGCTCAGGGAGGTCAGCGCATGTTTCCACAGTCCTACCGTGTTGCCATTGTTGAGGTGATAAAAACTAAATGCTTTGAGTTCTTTTTTCAAGGGAACAAGGGGGTCATCACGGTCAGCTTCTTCCACCCATTGCTGCATCATCAAAGGGCTGCTCAGCAATTCATGGCAAGCATCAACAAATCCCCTGTCTGCTGAAGATGTAAAAAATGGATATGCAGATGTTGATTTGTCCCAACTGCTGTTGTTTCTGATGAAAAAAATCGGCCCCAGGGATCCATCCTTATAGACTTCCCTGACTGCACGGCCGATGCCCTTTCCATCATTGGGATCATCGCCCTTCCCCATGACAATCCCATAATAGGCCAGGATGAGCAGCCTTTGGGTTGAGGAAACATAAAACCCCATTCGTTGGTGCATGACAGCATCAAGGTCTTTTGAGATCTCGGGACGTCCTTTTTTTTGATACCCGTCAGGAATCCGGTACACGGGAAAGCAAACCACCGGATCTGTCCAAGTGATGCCATCGGTTGAGGTCTGTAGCATGGACCTTCCGGGAGGAACATGTTCCCCTACAGGATTGGAGAGGTACTGGAGATAAAACCTGTTGTTCCAATAACTGAGCATAGGGGCATGGTTGTAGGTCCAACCACTGTCTGCACCAACAGCATCTTGCCGCCGGTTTGCCCTGAACACCTGGATATTGTGTACCCCGACTACAGGCCGAAGTTGCCCATGGTGATAATCAATGTTAACCAGTTCCTTGCCGACAAATTTCACCGTGTCCTGTGCATTTGCGAGGATTGCAAAAAAACTGAACAAAAGACTCAATCCTTTTTTCATTTCAGTTCGTTTTCAACAATCGAAACATTGCCCTTTTATTTGTTTTTGGATAATCATATGTCCTTCCATACAAACAGCGCAAAACAATGTGAGGCAATTGCCATGAAATCTTTGATTGAAAGGGCCTGTCGAAATTCTTTTGACAACTTTCAAATTAAGCAAAGCTTTTGTCATATGCAATTCCCTTTTTTTTCATTTGCTGCTAACCCAAATGATGCTGGGTATGGCTTGGGGCATGATGGATGTTTTCTTTCCTCCCGCTACATTTTCCATGGTGCCGACAACAATACCCGACTGGGGATCAATGAAGCGGATCGTACTGCCTCCACTGAGCCATGTCAAGTCCAAGGACAATTCACTTGCCTGATCAACATAGAGAATCATGTCCTTTACGCCCGAGAGCATCATTTTTCCTTTGACAGGAAGGGTATTGACAACGGCCTTCAAGAACATTGAATCGGTACTTGCAGGAAGTACTGGCAGGGATCCTCCTGCCAACAATACCGCCCAACCAAATTGGGAGGCCGCATCACCGGAATAAACAACGGACTTGCCTTCAAATTCCATCCTGTATTCATTGACTGCACGAAACACCTGCTCGAAAGAAGTGCGAACGGGTTTCAACAATCTTGCATGTTGACGCGGAGCAAGATGTTCTCCGCCCAAAGGTGCATACATCTTGCCGTCCTGCTGGTAATGCCAATAGCGAATGTCTATGATATCGACTGTTGCAAGACGTTTTTTATCCGCCAGGATTGCATCCTGCACATCCTTTGTCGTTCCCAACGCAACCAGGGGATTGGAGCGATGTTTGCCTTTCCATGCAGCGATTGCATCAATCCAAAATTCGACGAAGTGCAAAGGACCTGTGTATTCAGCACCAATGGATTGAATGACATTGTTGTTGGATTTGAAGTTGTCCAGACACTTGTTGATATAGGCAAGGTGCAGTTGCTTTCGCGGTCCGTTTGAAATATCATAAAACTGCTCATCCATGAAAATACGTTTGTCCCCTGCATAGGGAACGGGTTCGGGAAAACCAGTGTTGTTGATGTTGTTGGCAGTGCGCCAGGGAAAATCAGCAAAGTGGGCACCAGCCTCAATGATATTGTGTTGAAAATAGTTTTGGTGAATCAATACCAGCGCCTGCTGGTCTGCGAGTTCAGCAAACTGCGAAAGACGGTTCCAATACCATCGGTTGTACGTTGTGAGGTCATATTTGCTCAGGCCATCCCAGGCCAATGCCTTTCCACTTCGAGAAAAAGGAAGTTCATAAAATGGGGGCCATACTTCGCCATCCATTCTTCTTACACGCTGGTGATCATCCCTTCTCCTGTCATACCATAATCCATAATTGTGGTCCAACACAGCAGTATGGGTACTTTTCATTTCATGGACAACATCCTCTATGTTGTCTGTCAGGCCTTTACCAAACCTGCCTGGCACATACCGGGTCAGGTGAGGCTTGGCATTGAGCAAGTCCTTGGGTGAGACGCCGCCATTCCACCATGGTACTTCCTGACGCTTGCCAGTCAGCAGGATTCCATTGATGGTCAACCAGCCATTTCGCATGACCAATGGTTGTTTTGGATGTACCAAGGCCTCGACAGGATTGATATTCTTGATCAAAGAAGGCGAAATGTCATACTGTTGCGGTTGTAGAAATTGTATGGAATCAATCCAATCCTTCAGTTGCAATGGAGGATGTTTTGCCCGCAGGGTTAGGACTGCTGCCACTGGCACTGAGGGACTGCTGGATGCTTCTGACTCCACCGGCAAAAGCATTGCTCGTTGAGCAGGATCCTGACCCAGTCGGTCTTTCAACTGCGCATAAAAAAGGCTTCTTGGATTGACATGCTCGTTGGAATTTTCCCAATATCCATTTCCGGAAAACTGCGCCCAAGTGCCAAAGGCATAATTGTTGGCAGTGGGTGGGGCATCGCATTCGATTTTTGCAGCACTGCACTGCCAAAAAACACTGTTGGCTGCGGACCATCCGGCACCATTGCCGTCCTGCCCCCGATCACCAAATCGAAGTGCATTCCCATCTACTGAAACGTTGTCAAAGAGAACACCACTTGCCCAACTGTCTATGGCACCACTGAAGGCAAAAGGTTGATTCGAGTGGCATTGCACAAATGCATTTGGACCTGGTGCACAAAACCCGACAGAAAAATCATGATAACCATACTCGGCATAGCAACGCTGAAAAAGAGTTTGCTGTCCGCTGGTGGTAAAGGTGTACCTGCGCTGACCGCCAATCTCAGATACCGGATGTTGAGAAATGCAATCTTCCACCGTTACCCTTCTTGCTCCAGCTTGCACTGCTACTGCGGAACCTGCAAAATTCCTGAACTTGATCCGCCTCACCCAACCATCTTCCAGGTTTTCCATGTTGATGGCATTCCAACAATGGTCCTCGTCTTTTTCATTCCTTGTATCATAGGAAGAGACAAGTTCCATATTTTCGATACCCACATGGCGGATGCGTCCTTTCCAGTTGTATTTGCTCAAGTAAGCGCCACCATAACTGCTGTCGATGGCGGTTGTCAGCGGAAGGTCTATCGTAACCCTATTTCCGTTGATGGCAATAATTTTACGCTCAAAAAAAATATCCCGCTCCCCAGGCTTCCATCCCAAGGCAGTAATTCCTCCACCAAAATGTTCTGTGCCCAAGCGCCTGATCCAACCCAGTGTAGATGGGCGACGAATGGTTACTTCATCTCCAACTTTGAAACCGCTTGCGGTCTCTACCAAAAACTGGCATTCCCCCACCGGCAAATAGGCCTCTTGCAAAGAAACTTCTGTACCCGACTGTTTATCATCCCCGCCAATGATGTTGATCAAAGGTTTTCGATCAATGCTTTCGGTCATCAGAACAGTGCCCTTGTTGCCTGCAAGTACGATACCGGATGCCTGTATTGTTATGCTCCCCTGAATGCGATAGATGCCAGGCCTGAGTAATATTGTTCCGCGAAACCCATACTTGTCCAAAGGCATCATGGCAAGGCGGTCTATGGCAGCCTGAATATACTTGCCATCATTCTGCTGACCCGGTTCAAGCACAACCATGACTGGAGGGGATTTGATGTCCTGCGCGGATGAATGGTAACCGCAAGAGGAGAAATCAACCACCCTGTTTCCCAATGCATCTGGCGCATAGGTCAACCGGCCATTTTGGAAAAGGATTGGACTGGGTGGAAGTGTTTTTTTTTGCGCAAGCAATGAAAAAGGAAGGCCCAACAACAGCAAAAGTGCAGTTGTCTTTATCAGCGCTATGCTGGTATAAATTTTAAATATGTCTTGTGGCTTGGTCAATACTTTATCATTTCTTTTTTTGTTGTACCGGCGCTACAGCTGACAGTTCTACCAGACTGTTCAAGTATTCCTCAATATTGGAATATCCATCCCTGTTCCTGTCTTTTGCAGCATCTGTTGGATCGGCTGGATTGAGCCCGTTTTTCTTTTCCCACATGTCTGGTAATCCGTCCATGTCCGCATCCGGATAGGGTTCGCCCTTGTAAGCAGGATACCCCCCCACCTGTGCAACATCTGTGATGATGCCCATCTTGTAAGAATCAATCGGCAATCTCCTGTGTTTGAACTGCGTATCAGGCAAGGTTACTCCAGAAAGGTACGCAATTTTACCTGTAGAAACCTGCGTCACAATCCTGTTGTCAACAGCATCTCTTCGGGGAAGTGTTGCACCTGCATTGGCCATAACATATGACCTTGCTTCCATGGCAGAGAGCATGGTCATCGCAGCCATAGGCAGCGGTTTGCTCCATTTCATTTCAGCAGTGTACTTGTCTGTATTTGGAAAATCTTCTACCTGAACTCCTCCATTCCAGTTGTCTTTGGTGATCTCTGGAAAACCTTCCATGATGTTGCCGTCAACATAAGCCCTTCCGTAAACCAGGTACTTCAATTTACTTCTTCCGCTTTCAGGTTTGAGGATCCTGTGTCCAACTGCATTGTTCCTGGGTGTTGCAGGTCCGGGTTGAAAATAATTGTTGATGATATTGTATTGAGCCCTGTAGTCTCCACCGTCAATGGACCTGTGGACCCAATTGAAAATTACATTGTTGGCAAAATTAAAGATGCCGTTCCATCCGATGGATGGATTGCGACCGGCATTGTTGGCCCAAAGGTTTCTGATAAACGAGCAGTTCTCACCACCCAATGTGCTACCAAAGGAATGGTTCCAGGTATCGAGGGCCTCTGCAAAAATGGAGTTCTGTATGGTTATGTTGACTGTTGGAAATTTTTCTTCAGCAGCCTTTCCGGTGCTGTCATTGTACATGTGGCGGTACATGCTCATGTTCTCATCCAACCCCCAGCTGGCTGAAACATGGTCAATCATGATATTGCCGATTGGGTTTCCCCCTATTGCATCATCGCGCCTGCCTACCCAGGTCTCGCCCCTTCTGAAGCGCATGAACCGGATGATGACATCGTGGGTATTGATCCAGACACTTTCGCCAGCGACACAAATTCCATCGCCCGGAGCTGATTGTCCGGCAATGGTGATGTAGGGCGCACGAATGATCAATGGTGTTTTTAACCTGATGATGCCAGCCACATTGAATACCACAGTTCTTGCTCCACCTTGTTCACAGGCCCATCTCAGGCTACCTTCCCCCTCATCTTCCAGGTTGGTAACTACAATTACCTTTCCACCCCTTCCACCAAAGCTGAACCTGCCACCACCTTCCGCGCCAGGGAAAGCCAGCAAATCAGATTGTGGAAGGTCTGTTGGACGAGATGCAAAATCAATGTATGGCTTTCCGTTTTTCGCCTCTGCCTTGATGATGGGAAGGGCCATTGCCCAAGCTGCGTCAGAGTGTTGCAATGCTGCACGCATCAGTGAGTCTGATGAACGCTGCACATCCTGGGGTATGGTTGGATACTGCGCCAAGACCTGTATCGACAAAACAAATATTCCTACGATGAAAGTCAATTTTTTCATGCCATTTTTTTAATACTTCCCAATTAGACTGAAAAAAGAGAAAGCATGAACTTTCTCTTTTTCAATGTGCAAAATTCAATTGTCAATTCAGGATTCAGTTGTATCATTTTTGAATTTTTACATCAATATTGATGTATGTCTTTGATTGAATTGCCCCAAAATCATTGATAAAATTGATTTGAATGCAGCCATATTTTCCAGCAGCAGTTTTGAAATACACCAGGTTGCCTGAGGCCAATGCAGTTGCAGTAGTAGTAGCACCAGATGCCAGGTTTGATATCCCTCCAGCCCTTAAGGCAGCACCTGAAGTAAGGGCGCTGAAGGCAGGTGATGTGGCTTTTTTGAAAACGGTTGCGTTCTTGGTCCAGGTGCTAAGGTCATGCGGTGCAAATTTGTTTGCTCCCAGTGCATAGATGGTATGCTTGGGTGCCCCCACAGTTGTTGTATCAAAAAAATATCCAAAATCAACCAATGCTGAATTGCTTGCACCTTGCGTATAACTCAACACATCACCCGTTTTGGAAGCAAAAAATGACTTGTTCGATTTGGACACGGAGTCAGGTACGGCCAAGGTTTTGTAAGACCAATAATTAAAATCAGGATTGATGGTAACCTTGATGGACTTGTTTCCATCACCAATGTATATCCCCTTTTTGTTCCTGGCAAATACCCGATAAGAATAGTCTCCGGCAACGCTATCAGACTCATACCTTTTCACACCAGAAAAAGTTCTTTTGTCTGGCCCACTCACATTGAAAGTATCAATCTTAGCACCATTTTTCTGTATCTCGATGACAGCCATTTCTTCAACCGTTGAGGTGATGGTGAAATCAAGAATGATGCTGTCTTTTGGGTTGATGGAAACATCGCCCGTCAGGTTTTTTGCACTGCCTGCCTTAAAATTAACCGAAACACCGAAGCTGTCTATGGGTGCAACTTTTTTCTCGCACCCCATGAAAAAAACAGTAGTAGTTGCAATGGCGAAAATAGTATGTTTTAGACGTATCATCGTTTTCATTTTTGTTGATTGGTCAGTGAATGATTATTGCAAGGGGTCAAATGTTCCACCAGGCCATCCTATTGTCTGCTCCAGAAGAAAACTCGATTGCCTGAAAAAGTTGGGCAGCGGATAGAAGTAATAGGTTGTTGGAATGCTGATGGGCTGAGTGGCATCAAGGTTAACAAACGAAGTAGTAAACATCGCTGCATAAACAGCTGGATTGTTCAGGTTTGCAGTATCCCTGGGCTTGAAGCCTGCAGGATACACCCTGTCCAGGTAAATCTTTGTGGCGTCGGTTCCCGTGCCAGCAAGATATGGGAGTTTTGGTGCCCACCTTACCCCTTGTCTGGTGGTACCTGAAAGCAGGTGCAATCTTCTGGTTCTCCTAAGATCAAATGGCCTTTTACCCTCCATGGCAAATTCTACCATGCGCTCGTTCATGATGAGGTCGCGCATCTGGGCAACTGTGGTAGCCAGCCCAAGACCATAATCCTGGGTCCCTACAACAATACCAGCGCGCTGGCGAATTAGCCTGATCATGTTTTTGGACTCTGCAGTGCGTCCAGTTTCGTTGGCACATTCTGCGAGGTTGATGATCACCTCGGCAAAGCGCATTTCAATCCAGTCCATACCACTCCCGCCACCAGAATTGCTGTTGTATTGGGTCTGAATGGCTGCCAGCGCCGGGTTACAAAGCTTTTTACAATAAAAGCCAGTTTGGGTCAATCCTGAACCCTCGTCCAAAACGCCAGTGTAATTCCATTGTTTTCTTGCAACATTCCCACTCAAAGGCCACAATGCACCATTATATGCAATCGTAGCTTCAAAGCGGGGATCCCGGTTGATCCAAAACAGGTTTGCGTTGTATCCTGAACCTGTTGCTGTTATGGGCAATCCATTGTTCATGGTATATGCCTGAACAAGATTCCATGTAGGCTGGTTGGAACCGCCACCAGCAAGACCTGTAGTTTCAGAACGAGGTCTTGTAATGTATTCTGTGTTGGTTCCACGGCCGGGACTGACTGAAATGGCATCATGGATGCGCACCAGGATTACTTCCTTGTTGGCAGCAGTTTCATCCACAAAAATATTGGCATAATTGGGAAACAAAGCATTGCCATTGGCAACACAGGTATCATAAGCAGCCTTACAGGCAACATATGCTTTTTCCCACCTTGTTGCATCGTTAGAAGGATTGAATTGGGGGCTTGCCCAATACAGCAAAAGTTTTCCTTTCAGTGCGTAAGCAGCACCCTTTGTAATCCTCCCTTTCTGTGCTGCAGGCCAACTTGCAGGCAAAAACAAGCCCGCAGAATCAAGGTCTTTAGCAATCTGGTCAATGCATACACTGGTTTTGGATCTTGGCACATTCAATTCATCGTTCACCAGGTCTTGCGCATGCAGTACCAGCGGAACACCACCATACAACCTTACCAGGTTAAAATATACCATGGCCCTGAAAAAAAAGAGTTCCCCTTTTTTGATGTTTTTATCAGCATCTGCCATCCCACCTGCATTGATGCCATCAATACCAACATTGCACCGTCTGATATCAAAATACCGGTTGCCGGTAATGGAATTGGATGAAGCAATATCGGTAACACTGTTGTCAGTGAACTGACCATACAAAAATGCAGTGTTTACACTGTTCAATTCATCCGAACTGTTGTGTATCCCGCCAGGTGTAGGCCAGTTCGGCATCATCAGATCATACCCTTTGTCAATATATTGGGTAACCGCACCAACATCATTCCAGATATTGGAGTTGATTCCATTGGGATCTTCGAGGTCGAAGAAATCTTTTTTGCATCCTGTAACCACTATTGCTGCTAGTACAACAGGGAAAAGGGCTTTGAGCATTGAAGTATATGATTTCATTTTCATATGTTTAATGGTTAAACAGAAATTACAGGGTTGCATTTATGCCTAACGAAATTGTTCTCAACGTTGGATAGTTTGCAAAATTGGATGTGTACTGGTCCTTGTATTTCAAAGGATTGGAAATGCTCCAAAGGTTTGTTCCCGTGAAGAAAGCCTTTAACTCTGGAATCCTCAGTTTGCTGGCCACACGCGATGGAATGCTGTAAGACAGGGTCATGTTGTTGATCCTGCTTTGTACCCCACTGACGACCCAGAATGAAGAGTTCTCCTTGGCCAATGGTGCATCGGCCCGTGGGAATTTTGCATTGGGATTTTCTGGTGTCCAATGGTCTGCCCAAAAAGATGGGGCGTTTTGTGTGGTGGTCGGCACTTTCCTCGCTTCGGTATCATAATTGTATTTCCCACCCAGGGCCAAATTCAAGTTGGTACTCAACTTAAATGATTTGTAAGCCAGCCCAAATGAGATGCCATAGGTAACAATTGGAGTCGTCCTCTCAGACATGGTTGTAATGTCGTTGTCATTGATCTGGCCGTCTCCGTTCACATCTTCAAAATCAAGAAATCCGACCTGGGGCTTTGCCCCGCCAATCTTGTAGTTTGGATTTTTTGCCAACAGGGCATCCACTTCAGCTTGTGTCCTGAGGATTCCTTTGGAGATATAGCCATAGTTGCTGCTGTTGTACTTCCTGGGGTTTCTCCCTACAAGAATCCCAAGTTCGCTGGTGCCGTAGGTTCCAAGGAAACTGGGGTTATAGTAGGATTGAAGCAACATGTTGTTTGAAAATCCAAAGTTGACATCTGCGTTATACGTCCAGTCTTTTTTGATCCTGCCCCTGTATCCTACAGAAAATTCCGAACCCCAACTCAATTGTTTCCCATAATTCACTACGGCAGCATTCGCACCAAATGTTGCAGGCACTGCTGCAGCATCCAAACGATCAAATCCATCATAGGTATAACGGTTCCAAAAGTCCATGGTTATATTGAGCTTGTTGCCAAGGGTTGCAAGATCAAATCCTACGTTGAGTGTTCTTGCTTTCTCCCAAGTGATATTGGGGTTTGGATAAATATTCGGATCAAGCCCATTGGTAGGAGTAGCACCAATCAGGGCCCCCGTTGTCTGCGTAAACCTCGATTCCCAAAGCCTTGCATTCACCCGATCTTCTCCCACAACACCAAGGTTGGCCCTTATCTTCATCATGTTGATGAACTTTAGGTTGTTTCGGAAGAAATTTTCCTCGCTGACCAACCACCCCAAACCAACAGATGGGAACAATCCCCATCGCTTGTCAGGAGCAAAATTGGAAGAAGCATCGTACCGGGTGATCGCTTCGAGCAGGTATTTACCAGCAAATGAATAGTTCATCCTACCAAGGAAAGACCGTTTTACACCCTGGGTATACTCAGGATTCCTGATAACGGAAGATGCATTGTTGAATGCCCAAAACTGATCAATACCTGCTATGGTTTGTCCATTTTTGTAAAAGAAAACGTTTTGGCTCTCTGATTCAGACTGGTCCATTGCTGCCATAATATCAAAATCATGGTTGCCTGTTTTCAAAACATAGGCCAATGTGCTGATCAGCTGATAGCTGTTTGAAGTGGTGGTACTCTGACCCAACTGATCAGAATTGCTGACCTTTGATGTTGGCGATGCTGTTGGGGTTTCAGAGTAAAGTTGAAGATTTTGTCCTTGTCTTACAAAGTTATACAATGTATAGGAAGGGAAATATTCCTTTGCATTGGCATTCCTGTTCAGCTTACCGTATTGAACACGTGCAGTGACACCTTTCAGAAAATTGGGTTTGTATTCCAATGATGCATTTACATTCAGCCCCTGTGATTTGGAAAACTTGTAATTGCCTGAATTTTCTAAGGCAACAGGATTGAAAGATCCCGGAGGATTGGGACCAGACCAGTTGACCGGCAATCCCTTGATGGTCAAAGGAACCCATTGTGGTGTCAGGAAAAGTGCACGCAATGAAAGATCATCTGTTTCCTCATTTGCTCCTTTAAGGGTGTGACGCTCATCACCAGAAAAATCTGTACCCATGGTGATATTGGCAGTGAGGCCATTGGCCACTTTAGCATTCATTCCTGAACGAATGCCATACTTCTTGAGGCTGATGCCACCATAGTTACCGTCTTCTTGGTAAAAATTACCTCCTGCAAAGAAGGTTACTTTTTCTGTTCCACCACTTACATTGATGGTGTGGCGAGTAACATTTCCGGAATTCCATAACTCATCATACCAGCTCTTGTATGGTTTGGTAGCCAGAAAATCGAGGTCCGCCTGTGAGAAGCGGTTCGACAATGGCGCATTGTTCAATTCATATCCATCGTTCAACATTTTAGCATGATCATATGCACTCATCACTTTGGGCGCTACTGCGGGTGTTGAATTACCGAAGTAGCCTGAGTAACTGATTTTTGTTTTCCCGGCTTTCCCTCTCTTGGTGGTCACCAACACAACTCCTTTTGCACCAGCAGCACCATAAATGGCCGCACCCGCGTCTTTTAGAAAAGTCAGGTTATCAATAAGACTTGCATCAAGGTTGTCAAAATCTTGTCGTGTAACAATGATTCCATCAATGACAAACAAAGGATCCCGTGTTACGCCAACAAGCGACGCACCAGCAAAGGTGGATGCATTTCTGATGTTGATCGTGGTAGGAGATCCTGGCTTACCTGAAGCAAAATTGACACCAACGCCAGGAAGTCTGTTGATCAGTGCAGCCCCGAGGTTGGCGACCGGAAGGTCTTCAATGTCTTCGGATTTGATGGTTGCGACCGATCCCAAAACATTTGCCCGTTTCTTTGTGCCATAACCAACTACCACCACTTCATCCATGGAGTTGTTGATTTGAACAAGGGAAACGCTTAGGTTGTTCACAGCACCGGCCTTCAGCTCAACAATACCATAACCGACATAGGAAAAACTGATAACTGCATCTGCAGATGGAACCTTGATCTGAAATGCCCCATTGTCATCGGTGATGGTTGCAGCAGCATTGTTCTTGACTTTCACCGTAACACCGCTGATGGGCCTTCCATTTTGTTGCTCAGTTACCTTTCCTGAAATGTTTCTCTCTTGTGCCATTGCATCACCCCCCCAGGAGAGGACCAACAGGAGAAATAAAAAAAGTTTTGTTTTACAAAAATGATTCATGTGGCGGTTTGTTTGATATGAAATATTTGATGGTGAAAAAAATCAATTGACTGTTTTACCTGTTTTTGTTTTGGTTGTTTTTTGCCAGGCCTCAGAAGCCTTTTTCATGTCATAGCCCTCAGCTGAAAGGTAATTGTTGATGCGTCCTTTGTACTTACCAAACCACCAGTGCTTTTTTTCACTGGTTTCAGCATCCATGGCAATTTCCCGGGCTTCCATCAACCAGTTCCAGATTTTTTCTTTTTGCAGGCCAGTGAGGGTGGGAAGCATTTCCTGATAACCCTTGTAGGTATTGGTCGCCACATGGTAGGTCATGCCATCTTTTACAGCATCGACCTGCGCCGGATTCAAAAGACGTCCCAATCGACGAAGGAAGATGGCATGCATCTTGCTGATTTTTTGGGTTGAATTCGATTCCACTTCAGCCATCAGGGAAACCAAGGTTTCTTTGTTTGCTGGATGAGAAGACTTGAGTGCTTTTGTTGCCTCATCACGCTTGCTGTGTAATTGTGCTAGGCCTTGGTATTGGGAAACAATGAGCTGATGAACTTTTTGAAATTTTTTGCCCGGATTTAACGCCATGGGTGAAAGAATCTTGTCAACCCTTGCCTGTAAGGACTTGACGTACTGCTCATTATTGGCAGAATTGCTTTGTGCAAAAACATACTGCACAAGCATCATTGTTATCAAAGCAATTTTTCTCATTTGGCTACTTAGCAAGTTGGGCTGAAGGTAAAGTTAAACTGGAGGTGCCAGGATCCATGCTGAACCTTCAATCCAATGTTACAAATATTCCCCGAGATGTATTATAAATTTTATGCAATCGATTGCATAAAACGCTGAAATCAGTCAGAAAGCAAGAAACTGAATCCGGGAATCGATGTTATTGAAGTTCCAGCATGTCATTCAAGCGATATGTTTTCCCTTTCTCTGTTTTGAAACGAATCGACTTTCCTTGACAGGCAAGAATACACTCATTTCCCGCTTTTGACAGCAGCTCTACATGTCCAATTTTTCCATTTTTCCAAGCCATCTTGAACTCAAATCCTCCTCTTGCACAAAGACCACTGACACTGCCATTGGGCAATGCTGATGGCAAGGCAGGCAGCAAAACAATCTGATCATCGTGGCTTTGCAAAAGCATCTCTCCAATGCCTGCAGCACCACCAAAATTTCCATCAATTTGGAATGGCGGATGTGCATCGAACAAATTGATGTACGATCCTGCACCACCTGTTTCTGCAGGGCTTAACAACATCTTCAACAATGTATACACATGATCTCCATCCCGAAACCTTGCCCACAAATTGATCTTCCAACCAAGGCTCCATCCCGTCGCGGCATCTCCCCGAAACAGGAGGGATTGCTTGGCAGCGTTCATGAATTTTTCATTCTTCCCCCATACAATTTCAGTGCCGGGATATACTCCCCACAAATGGGAGACATGCCTGTGCTTGTTGTTGGGATCATCCTTGTCCTGGATCCATTCCTGTAATTGACCGTACTTGCCAATCTGATCAGGGGCAATCTGGGGAAGCATGTTGCGAAGGCTGTCGGCAAAAGACTTGTCGGTTTGCAATATTTCTGAGGCGCTGATCACGGCTTTGAACAAAGACCTGATGATCTGATGATCCATGGAAGGCCCTGCCACCAGCCCACCCTGCTCTGGTGAATTGGAAGGTGAGCTGATCAGCCAGCCTGTTTTGGGATCCTTCACCAAAAAATGCTTGAAAAATGCAGCAGCACCTCTCATGACGGGATATCCTCTTTTCTGAAGGAAATCCTTGTCCAAAGTAAACAGATAATGTTCCCAAAAATGATGGCTCAACCAGGCACCACCAGTAACCCAGATTCCATGATTGGCAGCATTGATGGCAGCTGTTCCCCGCCAGAGATCTGTATTGTGGTGCAATACCCAGCCTGGGGCATTGTAATATGCTTTGGCAGTCACAGTACCTCTTGCGGCCACCTCTTCGACCATCTTGAACAAGGGATCGTGCAGGTCAGAAAGATTCAATGGCTCTGCAGGCCAATAGTTCATTTCCGTATTGATGTTGGTGGTGTATTTGCTTCCCCAGGGTGGAGAGAGCAGATCGTTCCAGATGCCTTGCAAATTGGCAGGCATGGTTCCGGGTCTTGAACTTGAGATCAAGAGATACCTGCTGTATTGAACATAAAGAGCAAGCAGGGATGGATCTCCGGAGACCCCGAATTCGCGTATGCGTTGATCAGTGGGTTTTGCATCTTGTGCATTTGTACCAAAATCGATGGAAAATCGGTCGAAATATTTTTTATACGCTTTGATGTGATTGGCCTTGATGGCTTGGGAGGATTTTGATTTAATGGCGGAAATGGCCTTGGTACCCAATGCCAGCGGATCGGCGGAGATATCATTGTATTTTTTAAAGTTGGTGGCTGCGCTCAAATAAGCAAATACCTGATCAGCACCTACAACATGCAACCTGCCATTCCTGCTGAAAATCTTACCCCCTTTGACCCTTATCCTGAGCAGGCTTTCTCCAAACAAGGCCCCATGCAAAACTGCTACATGCAAACGCAGGGTGCTGTCATTCAGGATGCTGACTTCATGATTTTTGTGCGGAGATTTGAATGAAAAAGAAACATCAATGCTTTTGGATTTGTCTGCAGTCAATTCAATGCCAACTACTTGATCAACTGCGCTGGAGAAATAGGTTCTGGTGTACCGAATACCAGTATGAACATAGCTTGTTTTGGCCAGCGCATTGGCAATGTTCAGTTCCCTTGTATAGCCTGTATATCCTGCATGATTGAAATGCATCATCAGGTCGCCAAATGGCTGATATTCTGCCTGATATTTCGGTATAGCGGGAGGTACATCATCTTGAACAAAAAACCTCCAGGTACCCTGCAAATCAATCTGTGGAGATGAATCTGTATCAGCTCCTAAAAAACCAATATGCCTTAGCGTATCCTTGTAGCCAGACAATCCTCCTTTGTCTGCAAAATTCAATACTTGTATCGCAATCCTGTTTTCTCCTTCCACAAGTAGGTTAGCAGGTATGGAATATCGCCTTGCATCGCCGGATTCCGTATGACCTACCAACATACCGTTCACATAGGTCCTGTCCAGGTCCCTGATGCGGTTGAGGTCAAGGATCAAAGGTTTGTTCAACATGGATGATGAAACAACAAATGTTTTGGTGAACCAGACTGCTCCATCTAAACCATCCAGCCCAGCTGTTTCCCAGCCTTCAAAATGCGGTACGCGGATTTTTCTCCATTGACGGTCATCAAAAGTTTTTTGGGAAGGATCCACTGCCATGCCCTTCAGCGCAAACATTTCTTTGATCCATTGCGCCCTATTACCGGCAGGGCTTTGCAAGCCCATGAACTCTTTTTCTGCCAGGGCATTTGCTTCCTTCTGTTTTCCATCAAACAACAATTGCCTGATTGTATCAAGGTGGACGAATGCATTGGAACGGTTGTACTCCCGGGGTTTACCGCTCCATAAGCTCTCCTCGTTGAATTGAATCCTGTCTTCCTCCACACCACCAAATACCATGGCGCCAATACGTCCGTTTCCAATGGGCAGTGCATCGGTCCACTTTACTGATGGCTTTTCATACCACAGTCGATTCCCTTGAGAGAATGCAGAAACGAACAACAAAAATGCACTGCTCGTCAACAAAAACTTCCTCATATTTTTCATGCCTGATGTTTATGGTCTGATCTTGATTTTGATCGGTTTCAATGTTTTGGCCTTGTACAATTGTTTTCCGTCCTGCATCACTTTGAAACCTGCTTCGCCATAGCGATTGCCCGTTTCATCCCATTGTAAATCAAATATTTTTCCATGATAAGCAATACCCGACAACCTGAACCATTTCCATTTTCCTTCAGGAATCAGGGGATGAATGTCAAGCAAATCATCTTCTCTTGTTCTCAGACCAATCAGGTCATTGATGATCAGATCTGCAAAGCCTGAATGGTTGTAATAACTGCTGCGGGGATTGTCTCCTTTGAGCCAGTATCCATTTTTTTCATCCTGGTACTCTCCCAGATAAGGCAATCTATTTTTCTGGTGAGACCATGCATAGGTGTGGAATACATCATAAAAAACGGTTGCATCCATTTTCCCATGATGCCTGTAATTGTTCAACAAATTGGAGAGCCCTTTCAATGTCTGTGTTGTAGCAAAAGGCCATACAGCGCCATCCCACTCACAACCATGCCCGGAGCCGTGGGTGCGAAAATCAGGATGCCTTCTCTCCGCAGTGGTGATGCCCCATGGCGCGCGA